>Ga0123354_10001017_pt1 | contig 32073 bp, 15 predicted proteins | sample TergutLab28metaG_2_FD_97872 | JGI IMG/M metagenome (GOLD analysis project Ga0123354, IMG submission 97872) | Labiotermes labralis P4 segment gut microbial communities from Petit-Saut dam, French Guiana - Lab288 P4 | ecosystem: Host-associated > Arthropoda: Insects > Digestive system > Gut ... | reverse complement strand
TGCTAATAAGGCCCGTATGTAGAGATCTCTACACCACGTGCGCGTGCATGCTTATAGTAAGATCTTAAGTTCCCCTAAGACAACCTGAAGATGGCCAGTACAGGCCGAAACATGTAGTTGTCCGTTATACAGTCATTAAATACACCTCATGTGACACAGCTGTGTTTGACTACATACAATTTTCCAAGTTACATTTTAGGCGCTCTCGCATAATTGCGAAAGGCGACTATTAGCTTCGTCATTTTTTTCTGTCCGCCTGTCCACATGCAACTCGACTCTCAATGGGCAGATTTTCATGAAATTTCATAGCTGAATATTTTTCGAAAATCTGCCGAAAAAATTTTCAATTTTCATTAAAATCGGATAAGAGTAATAGGTAATTTAGATGAAGCTCAATTTACATTTATTATCGTACCGCCCTCATTTCTTCTTAGAATGATACACGATTCTTTTAAAAAATAAAAACACACAGTTTATGTTCATTAAATGCCCGAGAATGGTGCCATTTATGAGATAATGCAGAGAAATATTGTAGATCCGGACAGACTGCACATGACAATAAGGCGCATGCGCTTTTTATGCTGGATAACTAAGGCTACAAACACACAATCAGAATATGTAATGAGTATTATTTCTCCATGTTAACAATGGTTACGCGAACGCGCCTCAGTGTTGCGTGATGAGTACATAACCTCTTTTCTTTGTTTATTTATCTCAGTAATTAACCAACTTGATGCACAATATTTTTGTTTTACAATAAGTGTATTTCATGCCTCTACATGTTTCGAGCACATGTGCTCGAAACATGTAAAGACATGAAATAAACTTATTGTAAAACAAAAATATTGTGCATCAAGTTGGTTAATTACTGAGATAAATATACTGAGATGCACGGTCAGCGAAACGTCAAAACTCTCTTCTTTGATCTACTGACAGCTACGTTAATTAGACCTTCGTTGCACATGCAAGCTGCCTCAAATAACTATGCCTCAAAATTCCGTATTTTTATACACCAGCATATTCGCAGCTTACAACCAACAAGATGCAACGTTTTACAGTTTGTCAGACCAATACCTGACGCTGTATGTGCAGTTTTGAGCTCCTGATGATGGACGGAAAACCCGTCTGAAACATGTAGAGCGTCTTGCAGAAATAAATAAATTTAGAAAAGTTGCATCTTGTTGGTTGTACTCTGCGTATATGTGAGCGATGCACGGACCTGTGAATGTTAAATTTTATACGCCAGGTCTACAAGAAACGTATTCCTTATTTGCTCCTGCATGAAGAAATCAGGATTCAGCAGTTGAAGATCACTTTCTTAATGTCTTTTGCAGAGGCACTGTATGCACAGACTCCTTGATGGTGTACCCTCAGGTGTCGAAACACATACGAGTTTTCATTGTTGAAATGAGTTTATAAATATAGAACATTGTGGATTTTTTGATGAATTATTATAAAATAGGTATTACCAGTGCACGGAGTTAACTCAAGATTCATCTGCTCTTTATAAGATCCAATATTTTGTGCATTTGTCTTTGTCTTTGGTTGGTATTTTTTACGGGGTATAATATCGACTGTGGTATTAATATTTCAGTATTCTGGGGAGCAGAGTATAAAGCTGCTTTTGAATTATTAAGGAATTAATTACCGCCAAAACCAACTAGTGTAAATTGTATACTTTTTTTTCTGGCAACTTTTTTCCACCCAATATGGCCATCTTCAGGCCTGTAATATAAAATTCATAGAAAGTACTGTATACCGTTCTAGGCATATTAAACACAGCGAGATGACAAACATAAAAATTGCGCTTGGACTTTCTGTACGTGATTTGGGTGCAAATCCAGGCTTTTCAAAAGTTACGTAAGATTTTTTCTTTATAACAAAATCGTAGTGGTTATTTTGATTTTTTTTTTTGAGAATCCTTGTGCTGTCGTCGCATAACATCTTGCGGCGCGTTAGTTTTAAGGAATATATGATTGTTTGTTCCTGTTTAAGACTTAAAACCGTTCAGTAATTTATATCAGTCATAGTTTAAATGGTGTGCCGGGTAGCTCAGTCGGTATAGCGACTGACTACGGGTTGAACGGTCCGGGATCGAATACCGGTGGGTACGAAATTTTCCGCCGTCCAGACCGGCCCTGGGGCCCACCCAGCCTCTTTTACAATGGGTACCGTGTCTTTCCCGGGGATAAAGTGCGGCCGGGGCGTGCTGCTGACCACTCACCCCTTCTAGTGCCGCAGTCATGGAAGAGTAGAGCTATATCTCTACCCACTACCTACACTCTGGGCCACACCGGGCCTGTAACGGGATCACTTTACCTTTTACTTTACCATAGTTTAAATGTGTGCCACAAAAACTCGCTCACAAAACTGGATCCCAAAGAGCAAGAAAGGATATTTATTCAATGTCTGATGCAAAATTTGTTTAAATATAATAAACACAGTTATAATTAACACAGTAATAATACTGACTAAATACTAACTGCTTCGCCGGTATTATGTGCCTTAATCGTATAAAATTCAGTCTTAACTGCATGTCCTACCTGTTGCAATGTTACAAAACTGTATTTAGCCACACGGTCTGTACATTTTTTCTGTATAACTCTTAAAATGAGCATCGATTATATCCTCCTTTGTTTTTAAAGATATAGTATCCCTTTGCATTCGCCGGTCACAGTGGCCGCGCGGTCTAAGGCGTAGGTCTACGGCCTCTCGCCTGCTGAGATTGTGGGTTCGAATCCCACCGGGGGTATGGATGTCTGTCTGTAGTGACTGTTGTGTGTTGTCAGGTAGAGGTCTCTGCGACACACTGATCACGCGTCCAGAGGAGTCCTACTGACTGTGATGCGTCTTTGTGTGTGATCTAGAAACCTCAAGAATGAGGAAGCCATGGCCCGCGTTGGGCCGCAGCGCCACAAAAAAAATCCCTTTGCATTTATCTTATTTAAAAATGGATATAATTAGTCAAATACACAACATATATTTTACACATCACACCTACCTCTTTCGGCTCCCTTAAAGCAGCCATCATCTTTCTGTACATAGAATTAAAAAAGGGAAATTATTTACATAAACGTTAAAGGCGAAATCCCATTCTTACAAAAGAAGTTGTGTATTTGACTGTCTCCATTTCTATTATGTCCTTAAACAGCAATAACCGGTCGCTTTTACCAGTGGAGACAGATTGTGATACTGTTGAGGCTTGAACTAGTCTATTAATATAGACGAAAATCATTTTTGGAAGTGCTGAAGAGCAGTTTCATTGTGAATTATTGTGGGATTAGAACAAGGTTAATTAAACAATATAAACTTCTTGTTAGGATACAAGCCTAAAATGTCCTCGAAGTTCGGCAGGATGTTTAAAGAAGGTGATAAGGGTTATTTATGTCATATCGGACAGCGTTTTGGCAACCCAATATGAGGCTCCATCCTTCTTATCAGTTGAATTTTTTTCCCACATTACAACAGTAAACAATATGAAAAAGTTTGTTGACTATAGGTTGGTCGCATTTGTGAAAAGGACTATAGAGGGTGTATCTAAAATGCGAAAGACTTCAATACGAAGAACAAATTTCGCACGAACATGCGTCGAAAAATGAATGATTTTTGAGTTGAAAGATTACATAAACAATAAATACCTTAATTATGTAATATTTTACTTATATCTGACATAATACACTGACAGCGCATGTTACAAATTTAATAAGTGTCGAGTTCTTTGAAGTCTGCCAAGTCACGTTTCACAACAAATGCTCAGAATATCCTCAATCTGAATCACTGCACGTATGTACATGTCTGATCACGGACTGTCGCACCCTTTCAAAGGTCTCGGAAGGGGTTGCAAATGGTTTGACCCTTATAAAAAATGCGTTAGCGAGGTGTCCCTTAATTTCAGTTGGAGCTGGATACACTAGAGTCTTCAAGTGTTCCTACCGATGAGAATCTAAAGGATTGGATTCAACACGTTTTGGGGCTGTACTTCGAAAAATGGTTTACAGAAATATATAGGTATGAACTTTTTCCTTATTTTGGTGTGGGGAACTTACTCCTGAAGTCTGTACAAGCATTTCAGACACACCCTATATACATAACCGAAAATATTAAAGATGACATTTGGCCAATCCATTTTAGTGCAGTTTCTGTCCAAGTGATCCATGAGGCATGTTGACACAAGAAATATTGATAGCATAGAGGGCTACAAATAATCAGTAATTCTTTGCAGTAGACGAAAGATATTCACATGCCAATCACCCAGCAGCAGACATCTTGATACACACACACACACACCAAAATCAAACAAGACTCCATTCTGGGAACACCGGGGGGCAACAGCCAATTATAAGCGACGTATTTGGACCTGGATGTGCTCCGAATTTTCAAGGACGTAGATAATCGTGTGTAAATACATTTAGAAGGTTTATTTTACATTTTGCAAGGGAGATAGGGAATTGAAAATATTATTGCGTTGAAGAAATATCTTCCTTCACCGAGGCACGTAGTCACGCTAAGAAGCAGAAAGTCTGATAAAATATGACATTATTTGTTCTGGGCCTTATTTTCGCAAATAATTAGTGACTCTGGAATGTACAAAAAAGGACAAAAATCATACGTAACATAAAAGTCAACATTTTTCAGCGTCAGGACGCCATCTTCACGGAATCTCAGTTACAAAGATTTTGCAAGTACCAGCACAACAATTTGGCATTACATAAACAAAACTTTAAAGTTTGAAAATTATAAAACTATCTAGTTATTGGCTTCATAATTTGGCGCTGAAACATATAGGAATTTATGTTTTGTATGATTTATAGTCGCTTTATGTGCACTTGTTTGTTAATATAATTACATGATAACAATTGTTCATACAACGTTACTGTGGTTTGGATTGGTAATGATGGCACAGTTGTAAGCTGGTTCCATTTCAGCTCTCCTTTTCAGCAAGCCCAGGAATTTTATTACAGAAGTAACGCCTGCCACAATTTTAATGCGTTCGGAATTTCATTATTCTCTATTGTACCGATTCAAAATGTTTAATTAACCTCAATTCTCCTAATTTTTCTTCAGGGAGAGCAAGAAAAGTTATTAATATTATAACGTTTTCTTCAGAATAGAAGCCTTTTTTCCAGACTCCATTTCTGTACTGAGCAATTTAATACGCTTTATATTACCATGCCATATTTCCTTAACAGAAACTGTAATTATATCCACCTATTGGTGTTTAGCCCTGCTGCTTGTTCTGTTCCTGTTATGTTCACCGGGAAAAAAATGTGAACACATTGCTCCATGATTTCATGCGTGCTACATATCCTTTTATGTGACTGAGTTAATAATATTTTAATATATAAATAGCCAACTAGATGCAATAATAATAAATTTTATTGATAATTACAATCAGCTCAACATGTTTCGTGCGGTGTATAGGGTCTTCGTGGGGAAGCCGGAGGGAAAGAGACCACTGGGAAGACCTAGGCGTAGATGGATGTATAATATTAGGATGGATCTCCAGGAGGTGGGATGTGGGTATATGGACTGGATTGAGCTGGCCGAGAATAGAGATAGGTGGCGGACGCTTGTGACTGCGGTAATGAACCTTCGGGTTCCGTGAAATGCGGGGAATTTCTTGACTAGCTGCAAACCAGTTAGCTTTTCAAGAAGAACTCTGCACCATGGAGTGAGTAAGTCAGTAATTAAGTAAGTAAGAGATTATCTTTCTGAAGTAACCTGAATTCTTCAACTATAAAAACCAGGGTAAGTTTGTGCTTAATGTTACTAAATTTTTTGGTTTTCCGTTAGGCTAGTATTACGTACGTTTTGCTAAGTGACGGACATATCCTAACATCCAATGCTCTTAATTGCTATATACCATCTTTAGAAGCTTTAGTACTGGGACGGGATTATAATATTTATATTTCAATTCCTAACGTTGTATATAAAGGTAAAGTGATCCCGTTACAGGCCCGGTGTGGCCCACAGTGTGGGTAGCGGCTAGAGGTATAGCTCTACTCTTCCATGACCGCGGCACTAGAAGGGGGAGAGGTGTCAGCAGCACGCCCCGGCCGCACTTTACCCCCGGGAAAGACCCGGTAACCATTGTACAGGAAGCTGGGTGGTCCCCAGGTCCGGTCTGGACGGGCGGAAAAATCTTGTCTCCACCGGGATTCGATCCCGGACCGTCCAGCCCTTAGTCAGTCGTTATACCGACTGAGCTACCTGGCCCACAACGTTGTATGTAGGAGAGCGAAAATTACTGTATACTGAATTGAACAGCAAGAAAAAAAATCAGGAAAATAGTGTCTGTGAAATTAAATATAAAGTTAACCTGGTTTAGAGCTCATACTCTTGAGTGACTTATTGTACGACATATCTTCACTCCCGATCGGCTGGAATTGTGGGTATCATATTTCGTTTCACGTATGCGGTAAGGACGCGAAGTGGCTATCGAATTATGGGCAAATAACGGATCTCTAGCGAGACGTGTGCGTAGTCACACCAGAGCACATGTAACGTGCCCACAATGCATGCTTACGCGGCAGGTTGGTAGACGTCTACTACATCAATGTAGAATCTCACCTGTGAGTATGTTGAGGTCTGAAGCCTTCCTGCTTGTGTTCCACACTACAATACACGTGTCATTTGTGGCTAACCATTGTTTAGATTCCACTGTCGGCTTAAAGCTTCTTTAAGTAAGTCTTGCAAGACTTACTTAAAGACTTATTATACCTTTTTACTTTCAGAAAATGAGATGACCGCCAATTATTTTAAGGAAGGTGAAACAGTTTAATTATTTAAATTACGTTTATTGAAAAGCTACTGGTTAAATATTTACGGAGGATATAAATCTCGAGCTCTTCGCTCTTCTGGGATGTTACACAGCGTAGATTAGTAGTTAGTCATCCTATCCGTCCCATCTTCAAGGGTCAAGCAATCCAATAAGAATATTTTTATATTGCAGATACGAAGGAAACATTTGAGACAGCACGGGAAAATACAAGTGGGAATCTAGGTCAATGTATTCTAGCTATACTCGTACAGCGGACAGGTGACCTTGCAGAATACATAGGGTATTTAATGTCTTCAATGAAGACGTGACAAATCTTGTGTGTGTTGGTGCCGTGTGACAATTTCTGTAAACACACAGGGCACGTGACATTGTATATAACTGCAAGAGACATGTACATGTTTTATCTCTACAAGAGACGTGTGACAACTTCGGTGTCTACGCAGTATATGTGGAAATTTCTGTATATAGACAACAGACACGTGACATAACTGTCTCTACAAGAGACATATGACAATTTAATGTCTCCACAGGGGACATGTGGGGGACCGCGATGGCTCAGTGGTTAAGGTGTTGTGCTACAACTCGGAAGGTTGCTGGTTCTATGCCAGCTGATGTCATTGGAATTTTTCATTGACATAAAATCCTTCCGATCGCGCTATGGCCCTGGGGTAGACTCAGCCTCTAATAGAAATGAGTACCAGGAGCGTTTTCTGGGGGTAAAGGCGGCCGGTGCATAAGGCTGACTATCTTACCACCATCCTGTGCCGTTGTCATGAAATCTGGGAAGTTTAACGTCGTGGAACCTTCTGAAATTGTAACGGGATTTCTTCACCTTTACAGGGGACATGCGACGTCTCTACAGGATATGTGGTAATGTTTGTACAAGAAGCATATCACAGTGTTATCCTGGCAGAAGTGCTGTGATGATATCTGTCTCTTTTGGAGACATTTGATACTGTAGATTCCACTGAGACATATGACAATATCTATCCCTATTGGTTACGTGTAAGAGCTTAATATCTGTGCTCCAAACTCCAGAAATGCTGAATGTTTATGTTTGTGTTTTAGCACCGTTTCCCAGTAATCTAAAGAATGCAGTACACCTGACTAGGGCTGATGTTTTTTTATTGTTGGACGCAAACATGCATTCAGTGAAGGTGGTGTGCTTTAGAATCGTTTATATGTTCGTAACATATTATTAGAACATAACATACGTTGCTTTTAATGGTGCATTTTGTAATTTTATCTTCATATGGATATCGTCTGATATAATCATATTTGTAAATATCAGGTGCTTCCTCTGGTAACGTTTTCGGACGGCTCGACGGTGGGCCGGCTTGGCCGAAATATTTTGGAGGTGCAGTGAATCCGTTGGTATGTTCCAACCTCATCGTACACAATAGGTGTGATTTAGCGACGTCAAATGTAGCCGCTAAAAACCTGACATCATGAGATCGTCACTTCTGACATGGTGAAGTTTGTCAGCCGACCAGCTGCGATATAAGAATGGAAGTGCAACTGTTCTCAGCAACTCAATACGGCTCTAGTGTTCTGTAATTCCAATAATTCCAAGTCAATGCAGCTCAAGGGAATTTCAGCACGCCGACTTTTTGTCCGCCCTTTGAGGACGTAGCGAAGGTCTTCAGGAATTGTTGCTACTACTAATGGCGCCAATTTTAAATACCTAAACAAAAAATTATTTTCACGTCTGTGAGCATATTACCGAAATAAACTCAGAAAATTTCTCTGATTGACCCTCCAGAGCCCAATGGTAACCATGTGGAACACCTGCTGTTACATAAAGAAAATCTGCATTTCGTCTACACAGTGCTGCGAAGTGTTCCATACGTTCCTCACAACAAAGATCAGTTATTTCCCCTGCTGTATCCTGCGCGGTCCCGGTGGGGAACGTATCGTGGATGTTGTTCCAGGAGGGACGGAGCTCGAACTTAAGACGGGGAGTTGGGCAGGCCGCACACACTCGCAATAATCCCCACGTCAAGTGTACTGGAGTTATTGTGCATAAACAGCGAACAATGCTGATACAAATGAATTGTATTGAGTTCAGTTCTCGGGATCTTGGGTCCCTTCATTAATTAACACTGATCGTCCAGCTTCATACAAAGCTGCTGGTCACCGTTCGAGATACTTCTGCAGACTCTAACTGGAGCACAAGGCAGCTACTGTTACGTACATCAACCCACACATTGCTCGCGCGATAAACGTTTAGCGCGACCACTTATAAACAAAAGGAAATAGGAGGAAACTATGTTCCTCCCATTCCGGGTCTGCTTACCAAGAAATAAAGTGTAAACAAATATTATGAGTTACAGAAAGCGAGGACTCTGCATGAGGAAATAAGCTTTTGTCTTACGGGGTGCTGATAAGTTCTTAGCCCGACCAGGAAGGAAGCAAGCTAATGTTTCTATCAGAATGGCGTGAATTTCCTTCGGCGCCTTGCCTTGCAGGAGAAAAAAAACTTTATGATATCTCGCATCTCGATGTTGCTGAAATCGCGCGCGTCCTTGACATGCTTCCGAATTGGTTTCCTTCCTTGTCGGGCGCTTATCAGCAACCCGGTACATATAGTCCTGTAGAAAAGAGAAAAATTCTGTGAGCCACAGAGCAATAATGTCCAAATATACAACACTCCAGATAGGATAATTTGTTGGTTTTTCTAATTGACACGGACTGTGTTCTCGGTGAGGTGCGAACTGAAATTTTATATTGAATTAAATGACTGTCTTTCTTCAAGGGGTTAAGGAACGTTTCTGGTGACTCTTAGAGTGATATCAGACGTGCGGTTTGGAGTAAGGAAGGAAAGCAGCGTGCAAGGTCGTCCATATTTCTGGTCACCGCTACGTAGTGGCTTATTGATTAGAGCTGGCGTAAAGTTTCACACGTTCTTAACATCGATACTGGCTTTAAATTGTTGGTCTCTGGTCTGGAACTGATGACAAAAGAAATGTTCAGTAAAATTTTCTCGGGTTAGCAAAAGCGTCATGTGTTTAAATGAGGTGTACACCGACGTTATCAGAGACATCTTTGTCCTCGTCATCACGGAACTGTTCCCTGCTAGCCCGAGAAAATTTTATTGACTTTAGTTGCCGTGAAAAAGGAATATTCTTCCGCTTTTCCCAGGTTCTGAAACCAAGTATTTCAGCACATACCAAGTAACATTTTTTGTAGAAAAATCAGCCTTCCGCTCTACGGCGCGCATTCCGGCGATAAACAACGCAATATATCAAGAGACTAAACACTTTATTATCCAACTAATGCACAATATATAATATGTAGATACAATTAAAATTATAAAATATTTAAAATTGCTCCAACATGTTTCGGATCACAGAGGATCCATCATAAGGGAGCCTTGTACAGTGCTTGGCTAAAAATTACAAGAATGATTCTGTCGTATCCGTTGACATGGACAAGTTCGGTGTTATGGCAGCATATTCTGGCCCGTTATGCTTGTGTGTAGTTCACTGTATAAGGATGCCTTCATGTACAGTGAACTACACACGCACAACGGGTCAGAATATGCTGCCATAACACCGAACTTGTCCATGTCAACGGACACGATAGAACCATTCTTGTAATTTTAGCCAAGCGCTGTACAAGACTCCCTGACGATGGATCCTCTGTGATCCGAAACATGTTGGAGCACTTTTAAATATTTTATAATTTTAATTGTATCTACATATTATATATTGTGCGTTAGTTGAATAATAAAGTGTTTAATTATCATTGATGCACGGTGCAAACATGAAGATAATATCAAGAGACTGTTAATGTACAATCTACGAGCGAGTTCCGCTTTAAGCTGGGTACTACCCGTCATGTACAGGATCTTTAATGGGTAAGAACTTTACGTAATGCCGAACGGTTGACAGAGTCTAGTGCACTCCTCGAACGTCGTTCCGTTCGTCAACAGCCCCAAAACCGGAGTGTCATGTGATGAAGTGCGTTGTCTGCTGATTCCCATTACTTGTTATACAGCACCAACCGTACGATTGTTGATAACACTTCTCCTGTGTTGCTGTCTGGAGACCCCCTGACGACGGAACGAGCTTCCCATGGGTATCAGTGTTACTGTGAATTCGGTATTCTGACGGCATACAACGTTTGCAGCTTCTTGCCAAAGTCTTTCCACTCAAAAAGACAAAATTCAAAACGTGCTCGGATTTTAAAGAGCATCGCCCCTAGCAATGTGAGTTTCTTTCTTCTTTATTTCTTTCTTTCTTTTCATTTTGTAACATATTTCTTCCTTTCATATTTAGTCCGCATTATGCAATCCCACACTTCAAGCCCATTTTCGCCACTCAGCCCTTATTCTGTTCTTTTGCTAAGCCCATGAATGTTTATAAATTTGGATCTATATTGAATTCCACGATTATGTATTACTCATGTTTTATTGAATGTTGCAGTCAGTAGTTCAGAATGCATAGTGTTCAATGGAAGGTTTGTTGATGAATAATTAATGGAAATAATCTAAACACAAGCGGTGGCGGACTGAAGTGGCGTAATTTTCCTTCATTTGCCTGGAGGGACTGGCAAGAATTACGAATGACCTCATTTAGTCAAGCCCGTTTCTTACCCGATATTTTGAATCTGGATCTCCAATAGACAAAGCAAAGGTGCTGCCCTCTTTACAGCCTTGTCGTTTCATTGGCTTAAATACTTCAGAACTGTTGGAGTCCGTAGTCACCTCTGCAAGGAACAATGGCTACTTGTGTATACCACCAGGTTAATCATTTTAAAATCCTACTTTCTGCCCACAGAATATATTTCTATGATTGTCGGATAAAAACAAATATTTCTTTATGTGCCGTTAAGTGAGTGATGTTTATAATCGAGACGAACTGTGTTCACTGCGCGGTATGAACTATATATATAGGTAACAATTGTATCATGTCATATATAATAAAGGTAAAGTTTCGTGCTTCAACGATTAAATTCGTTCATGATGCTGCAGATTGCTTTTATTGACATTAAAGGAGCTTTTTTTTAAGCTCGTTGTTTCGTGCATCATAATTCAGTATTAATAAAAATCCAACTGGATGCAACAGTAGGCAGTCTGATTTATTTTCCTGCAAGAATCACTCTACATGTTTCGGGTGTCCAACACACCCATCATCAGGAGTACAAAAAACTGTAACTACAACCTCCGGTACCGGTCATAATATCGGTACAGCTACAGCTACTTGCCTCCAACGTGGCCAGGTTGGGACTGGTGTAAGGTTTCGGTTGGAATATACAAAGGTAACTGCATGGTACCAAGGTGTTGTACGATATGGATAGGCTGAATCCGTATTGATGTCGTGAAACATATCGATGTCTAACTTACTTTCACGATATACGATATCAATTGATTTAAAGAAAGCGTCATTACGCGTAGATACTTTCATTTTACGGACAGTGGATGCCAGTTTATCATAGATTTATCGATTTCAAGTGATATTTTCAGGACAGACGATGTGTGTTTGTTCCTGTCCGTGAGTGTAGAATCCCGCAACTCTGTGGCAAGTCGCCGCCTATGTGCGTCGTTATAGCTTTTATGCAAAAAAGTAGGGATGGAGTCGCTGGGTATGAGGATCTGCGTAATCAAGGGAGCCATTGTCTCTAGCTTTGTTCGACTCGATGGCTGCCCTCATTTGAATAATGCTGATTGCTCGTGACGGGCTGCCGTCTCCTGTGACATGTGCAGCGTGGTTTTGATATTTGCTGAACGTACGATTGGAGTAGAATGAAGTTGCTGAAATCTGGGCGGTTTATCTTAGAATACATGCCCTTTATGCAACATGTTGGATTCGAGTTTTAGAGCTGCAGATTAGAAACTCGAGCTTAATTTTGGGGGTTTTAAAAATAAAACCAGATCGTCTTGTTGCTCCCTAGCGCTTATGCTGATCTGCGTGGTTTACGCCAGTGTGGACAAGGTGTCCAAAGCCGTGGTCAACTTGGACACACAGGTTTAACAAGGCGGCCCAAAAATGACTATTTTATATTTCCAAAATTTTGTAAGGCTAAGGAGGGTAGAATTGTTAATTTATAAATCCTGATAATTCCTTTATTATGAAGCGTCAATTTCTTGGCACTAAACATCCCTTATGGATGCGGGAGAGTGGTTTTCTTATAAAACGGATAATTTTATTTAATGCTAGGTTTTCTTAAGTTAAGCGGCGGAATGGGAATTGCATAGGCTAAAGTGTCACCAAACCTACAAGAATAGCGCATGAGAGTTATTTGATAACTGACTAGCTAACTCCGTAACGCAGAGTTCCTCTTAAGAAGCCAACACTTCCTCAGCTAGCTAATCTCCTGCACTTTATTGAACCCGAATGTTCATTGCCTTTTCGTAACAGTCCGCAACTTGCCCTGAGGGCAAATGAATCCAGTCCACTTCCAACTGTTCTATATTTTTATAACAAATTCTACTCTTACTCATCCATCTAGGTCTAGGTTTTCAATGTTCGTTCCTTCACGTTTCCCCACCTAAAACCTGCATGCATTTCTCTTTCCCATAGGTGCTACATTATCCGCCAATTTCTCCCTCATTGATTAGATCACCAGAATAGTATTTATGAAGGCTGCAGTTTATGAAGCTCTTCATTATAAACTTTCCTCCATCCTCCTCTTAATTCTTCTGTCTTAGCTCCCATTATTTTCCTCAACACCCTGTTCTCGATCACTCTCAGTATACAGTCACAAATGAATGTGAAACGCTAAGTTGCCTGACGACACAAAACAGCAAACAAAGACTAATAGTCAGGTAAATATCAGTCACGAAACCACAACTATGGTAGTATGGATTTATGATGGTATTTAATAGCAAAAACTAACTACATGTTTCGGCCAATAGTGATCATCTTCAGGTTATTACAATTCTGCTCAAAGAGTATCATATGTATTGCGAGGTGATGCTGAGATCTCATCATCATTATGCTTTAAAATCAGTTTATTTAATGGGAAGTCTAATGATCAGTGACTGGTAGGATGTAAGTTTATGAGTAGGTATTAGGGGAGGGGGTTGTTTGGTGGCCGTAATAATAGGTTGTGTTGTCTGTGGTATTCAATTGGGTTGGGGGTGCGTGGTTTGTGGGTTAGTATGTTTGACGTCTTCTGCGTTCTCTTCGGTGTTGTTTCTCTCGGTGGGGGTTTTTTGGCCTCAGGTATCAATTTTGTGTGTGCGTGCGTGTAGTTTGGCGCATTTGGTGTATCTACTCATAAACTCATAAACTTACATCCTACCAGTCATTGATCATTAGACTTCCCATTAAATAAACTGATTTTAACGCGTAATTATGATGAGATCTCAGCATCACCTCGCAATATAGGCATACATATGATACTCTTTGAGCAGAATTGTAATAACCTGAAGATGGCCGCTATTGGCCGAAACATGTAGTTATTTTTTGCTATTAAATACCATCATAAATCCATACTACCATACTTGTGGTTTCGTGACTGATATTTACATCACTATTAGTCTTTTCTAAACACAACGGGGATGACAAACCTCAGAATAGCAAGCAAAATTGTGTTTATATTTTAATTTTTTCCCCTGATAGCAACAGGCAAGACAAAAGATTATGCATCAACCTATAGCACGCATTCCATAACTTTAACATTCTCTTAATTTCTTCCTGCATGCAGACTTTTTCATTTGTGTCTTTTCTGTTTACAGTCGAACTCGGTTTTAACGTCATGAAAAAGACCGAATATTTTGTGTCGTAAACGAGTGTTGTTCTAATCGAGAAGTGTAATGTTACAATTAATAGTGAGGAATTCAATGGTACCACACATCATATGACGTTATAGATGAGATGTCGCATAAACCGATGTCGTTATAACTGGATTCGACTGTATTTGAAATTCGCTACATTTTAAAGGATTTTTTAGTTATTCGTATGGCATGACTTTATCGTGCATTGTGTTCCAGCATTATGTTCGCGATACACAAACATACACCCAATTTTCTAAGAATTTTACTTTCAAACCAGCATCCTTTCGAGGTACTGAAAAGAATTCCTCATTTTTCTGTACGGTACTTATGTTCTCGCCCAGTAAACAACACCAGGGGCGCAAGTAAATGAACAATAAGACCGTCATCTTAGTAACTGACCAACTTAATGCACAAATTCTTGTTTTATAATAAGTCTATTATATTCCTCTACATGTTTCGAGCACTATGTGATCATCATCATGAGGTCAAAATTGTATTATACAGCACCTGGTATCGTCACACTCAGTAGGTGGCCATCCGGTGCACAGGTTGAGTGAGGACTATCAACCTGTGCACCGGACGGCTCCTATAGAGTGTAACGATACCAGTTGCTGTATATGCAATTTTGACCTCCTGATGATGATCACATAGTGCCCGAAACATGTAGAGGAATATAATAAACTTATTATAAAACAAGAATTTGTGCATTAGTTTGGCCAATTACTAAGATTATACTGAGATGCACGGTCAGCAAAACATGACAAATAAGACCGCCAGTCACAACAATATATGGACAGTATTTATTGTTGTGTGTGCAGCGTGTTTCAGCTTTGATCATAGGCAGTCATCATGCACAGATAAAGATATGTGAGCAAAGAGCTCTTACTTGCAACACATTATGATAAAACCGCAAGATTGTTCAGTCTTGCAGTGTGTGTGCAAATGGTTGTATTAATTAAAAACCGAAAATGTGGAACTTACAAATTGATATATATATATATTTAGAAATTTGTTACAGTACTTTTATTATATATTTGGTCAACATCCCGCATCCCGCGAATGGGTGAGGAGAGGGGGGGGTCTGGGTTCTTGGTGGGGAAACCGGAGGGAAAGAGACCACTGGGGAGACCTAGGCGTAGATGGGTGGATAATATTAGGATGGATGTCCAGGAGGTCGGATGTGGGTATATGGACTGGATTGGGCTGGCCCAGGATAGAGACAGGTGGCGGACGCTTGTGAGTGCGGTAAAGAACCTTCGGGTTCCGTGAAATGCGGGGAATTACTTGACTAGCTGCAAACCAGTTAGCTTCTCAAGAAGGACTCTGCACCATGGAGTAAGTAAGTAAGTATTTGGTCAACATTCTTCTTGTGTAAATGTCTAAATAACACAAAGTCACATGGGTGGTTCTGACCGATGATAAGGATTTGTTTACTGAAGGCGATAATCACAGCCTGCAGGCGTATGGTCTATTCCTCATCTTTCTTTCCGTTCTCCTCCTTGCCGAAACGTGTTGCACATTATCTGTCGACGTTACAATTCCACGTAGCTGCCAGTCCCTTATAGCCGCCACATTTAACATCCCAAACTCTTTGACGTAATTTTTTTTCTTATTTTCAACATGGCCGCTATACCCACATAAGGGGAGGGGCGGTATTTAAATCTCTAATTATGGATGATGAAAGCTAATGGACAGCTCTTGCTGATGCCATCGTTACGTTTCCATATATGACATCAGAACTGCAGATTATGTCTCGCGGATCTTATGCTTCCAAATCTTCTGCACTAGAAAATTTACTTTTTTTTTTTTTGAGTGATCCTCTGAGAAACAGACATCGACCAATGGGCCTGAAGTTGAACGCTCTGGCTTAGGCCATTGGTTTGTTTAGCCATCCTGATAAAGACTTTAGTGTCACTAAGTTACAAATAACATTTTAATTTTTCTGAATTCATTCTTACAGCAGGGAAATTAAGGCTCTATTTTGTGTCTGTTATGATTTGTGTTAATTTTTGCAGATTAAATTTTAGATACTGGCACACAGTGCTGAGGATTGTGGAGCAAAGTGTGGACTTTGGGTTAGTCTAATAAATGTGCGTGTGTTAATAACCGGAGTGTATCGCGGTTTAGTGTTCAGAGTTCAGATGTTTCGTCACATAAGGATGTTTGGAGACAGAATTTTGAGGTAAATATTTGGAACCAGGGGAGGTGGTATAGTGTGGTATAGGGAAAACTTAATGATGATATCTTTATCATTTGTATGAAATAAAGAAGAATGTGTTGGGTGAGAAATATAAAATGCGTGGCTATCTGTGAATTACGCACAAAGTTTTATTCGGAAAACATGATGCAGTCATTTGGGAGACATCAGGTACAGATGGAGGACACGATCGGTTTAATATTAATAAAGTAGTAGAGCCTCGGGCTTGGATTCATCAGACCATGGACAGTTTCCAGTACTTGGTTGCTTTTAACGGTTCACTGAACCACTGGCTTCCATACAATGTTGCTAAATTCTTGGCGAACTGAGCGACTGATAGAGTCTCCAGAAGAACACAGGGCCATGGATTTACTTAACGGCCGAATGCAAGCTAACCAGTGTGAAAAAAAACTTAGGATAAAAGAGTATGTTGGCTGAAAGTGTAACGCCTCTGATATGCGTACTGGAGACACTCAAAAGGTAACGCCACTGATACGCGTACTGGAGACACTCAAATGGTGACACCTCTGATATGCATACTGGAGACAATCAAACTGTAACGCCTCTGCTATGCATATTGGAGATACCAAGTTTTTGGTGTTTTTCCTCAGTCCCTTCGGACAAATTCCTGTGTTTGAACTTAAATTAGTCCACGAGATGTTCCTGCCGATTGTCTACAATACTCTGTATATTTGTCTGTCACCCAACCACTGAACGCTGTCTGACAGCATGGTTATTAACCTCCGGATACTGAAACTTGTTACAGCTGAAGGAATTGTAAACTGGGAGGAAAAATTCTGACGTCGTATGTGTAAGATACGAGAAATGGTGGAATCGTTAGGCCAGCCAGGCGTTGTCGAAAGAACACTGTTGATAAGACTGCAGTGCAAGCGGAGGGGGATGAAGAAGATAAGTTTTCACTGGTAACCTAAGCCAGCACATCCTGCTTGTTTAGCTGAACCGGTGCAGCAGGAAGGATTAATTGTATGCACTGGTGTACTGGCACTGACTCATCTGCTGCAGATAGTAACAAACTGGCATTGTCCATCCTTTTAGCGCACTAGAAATCCACCCTAACAACTGAAGAAAACCTGCTGATCTCGCTTACACTTCCGTTTCGTAACTTCCGCAAGACACGTGCGAGGGAATACTTAAGAGTGATCAGTGGCGTATCAGAGCCCAACATTAATGATTTTATAACATTGTGACCGTGAATGAAAGTATAATATAACAAGAAATACCAACAAAGTACACTATTAATACGTATGTATTGATTAAAGACCAAAGACATATTTATTTGATCCCTGATGATGGCGGTCTGCCGCAAAATTTTGGAGTTTTAATTAAGAAATGCGTTTTTTTTAAAACAAAGGATTTGTTGGTATTTTTTGTAACAGAGGCAGGGACCTATTTGGGTGGGGGGGGTGAATGGTGCGGTTGCGCAAGGTGACAGAGTCTAAGGGTCGGAAAAATGGGCGAAAAAATGTTTTGGATGGAAAAAACGATTTTATGCACTCAATAAATTTTAAATCACTGCGCCAAATGAAATAAAATCTCAATAAATGATTGCAATTCTTTGAAGTTAATTTCTGTCATAGGCGGCCATTGTGCATAATCGTTCCGGGAGCCGCAAAACCTTGCTAAGCCATCGAATAGATTACAGCGTTGTGGTTCTTAGTGGGGTTAGCAACTGGCATCACTGATTGCTTTTGAGGTATACCGCAGTAATTCCGAAAATAGCTGGTTTAGCTTAAAATTTGTCACGTCATTACCTGCCCATCTTATTGAACACTGTACAACAATGAACCACAAAATCCCGGGGGGGGGGGGTCACAAGTTTCCGGATTCATATCTAGGATTCTTTAAGAGATTTATTAGACAGACAGTATATACAAGGTGTACAAGAATGAATTGTAAAATTGTTCCTGTAACCAATTCCAATAGATATGTACAGTATGGAGCAAGTGGTAAGGGGGTAGCAGAAATAGAGATGTGAATAACGGCAGTGAAAAAGGAACAGAAAAAACATTGCGGTTTCTGGTAAGCTAATTAAAGTAATATAAGGTTTTTATGTTTATGTTTATATGTTGTGTGTACGTTAGTCAGGTCGGCGAGGGTAGACTACTGTGGTAGGTAGGAGAATGGTTAGAGGAGGAGGTGCTTAGGTCGTTTGTGTATGTATTTCTTATACTGTCGATGGAGGTCAGCTAGAGAGTAGTTTCCTACGGAGCGGACGAGGGGGTTAGGGTGGGCAGGGCAAATGTCGAAAAAGTTTGCGGTCAGACGATCATATCTAGGATAGATATTTGGCCAACTTGTTTGAAATTTGACGTTATTTTCTCTATTTCTCCAGGTAAATGTCCAAATTATGTCTCAGAATAGACCTTGACCATTTCTTTCTGGTTCTTCTCCAGTTCATAGAAGGGTGGCGATGGAAGACAGTTACTAATTTAACTAAACTACACGCAGAACAGTAAGGGGAAGAAAACACTTGGAAGGTCGGTACAGGCACTAAGTTGCAGTCCATCAACTGAAGACGAAAAACTCCCTAGTTTCCTCAAACGGATTGAGAACTTCTCCCAGTTCTGACAGTTGTTAGTGTGGTCGAGACTCGAAATGTGGTACTTCAGAATAAGAAGCCATATGTCTCAAAATTTCGTCCAAAGGTGTGACGACACTTTCACGAATGAGGTGACTCTGACTACTTGAACGACGGTTTATTAACTGAATGGAATTACAGATTGTGTTACGCTTAAAGTTGGTAGCATTGGCCCTTGTGACACTGTCGAGGTTCTTCGGTCCTGATGAGGTTCTGGATGAAAAGCTGGGCGCAGTGTTAATTATAGCTGCACCGTGGGCGTCATTTTACCTAGTTCCTCAAGGAAAAGCCCGGAATGTTGCCTTAAAATAGTCCACGACCAATTCCAAAGTTTCTGCCACTCATTAGGAACATTATCTGATCACATCGGTCTTTGCTGTGTGGCGTGACTTACTGGCAGTAAAGTTACCTAACAATAAATAAAGAAAATAGAGTTTTGTAATTCTGAATTTGAAGGATATCAAAGAGAACCTCCAAGGCTCTGTTTCGTGGCATAATTTTTAATTATCCTGGAGGCTGCAAATCTCCTGTTTTCATATTTCATGAACTGCCCGAGATACGAACCAGGTAGTTCGTGAATACAAATCACCTTGCACTGAAATAAACCTGTTGATTAGCGTCTTTCCGTCCCGTACTCAAACTAGATGTAATGTTGTCCCTAGGCAAGCTACGAAAGCATATGTGGGAGTGGAGTAATATCTCCAGTGATTCTTAACTGTGGCACTAGACGAAGGTGAGTATCAGCCTCAGAAGGCAGCCGCCATACCTCGGAGTAAGAACTGTCGATGTACAATGAATAGGAGGCTGGCTGGACCCTGAAGCCGTTCGGATGTTTTGAAGAAGAGAAGCATCTCTTTTCCCTCCGGGCAATCGAAAGAATCCTGTATTTTTTGACGTTTTGCTGACCGTGCATCTCAGTATATTTGTCTCAATATTTAACCAACTTGATGCACAAAATTTGCTTCACAATAAGTTTTATTTCATGCTTCTACAAGTTTCGAGCACATGTGCTCGAAACATGTAGAAGCATGAAATAAAACTTATTGTGAAACAAATTTTGTGCATCAAGTTGGTTAAATAATGAGATGAATCCTATATTGTCCACCCCTAGCCTAGTCAGTATACCTTCTGAGCTATCCCGGCTGCTCTATCTCAAACTAAGCAAATGTATACTCAAAGTTGCTATACAACTTCATTGTAATACGAATAGTAAAGCATTTCCTTCATTTTCGAGGATCATAAATTATGAATAGTAAAGAAAATCCTTAATGACGGTCAGATTTTAGATTATAAATTACGTTCTCTCAGTTTATCACATGCTTAGGAATATGTAGCCTTATGCTTATTATACAAAAATCCATTACTGTAGAATTAAATGCCTCAGTATTAAGAGAACAATAACATTAACTTTCTTACAGCCATTGATGAAGATTAATTAACTTCTGGCTCCGCTGCATATAACAACAGGCTGCCGGAATCTCACTACCCCCCCCCCCCATCCACACACACACACACACATAAACGTGAAATGAAGTTGGCCTCTTCGCTTTCTGGAAGCCAAACATTATTAAATGGGAGAGCGAGGAGAGACCAGCTTGTGTTTTCTTTAATTGTAAGTGAACCAGTCCGTATGAAATGCTTTTATTCTAATTAACTTTTATGTAATTACCAATATAGCTCAAATATAACACGCTGTCTGATAACAGATCACGAAAAATCAACACAGAGCCCACCGTCGGATCCGATCGTCAGCCACTTTAATAGAATATTAGATTTGAGGTTTTCACGATGGCGAGGGATAGACTATCAGTACAGTCCACATAAAAACGTGTTTCCTTAATAGTCCTTCATGTATTATTCTGTCATTTCCACCATCGTCTTCCAAGAAGTATCCCTATTAAAATTCGTACGACTTTTCGTCCTTCCACAATCCGAAGTACATTTCCAACCTACCGCTATTATCGAGCGGACTTTTTTAAATCGTGCCGCTTCTAGACATTATTCTGGAAGCGTCCTTTTCAAATTTTTGCAAGACCACAGAAGCGCTGACTTGTTTCTCTTGGTTTTCCTCAGTTCCTCGGGGCCGATGATGAGACATTTCCACTTTTTACCTGTTCTTTCATATAAATTGAACGCTATGATCTTCTAATATCATTCAGTTGATAAAGAAACATTAAATTGTTTCCCAGTCTAGTATTTTGAGAATGTGTGAACGTATCTTTTCTTTTTGATTAGTGATTTTTGTAAAATTAGAATATAAATACTTTGCAGTGTTTGATTTAGAAATTATGGTGTATTATTCAAATAAATAGGGACACATAAAATTTTAGAAATATTTTATCGCCTAGCAGTTGATTGAGGACTCCTTAAGGCACTCAGTGTAGAAAATATAATGAGAGGAAATTATTCTGTAGAAGGAGATGCTTTCTTCCATTTTAAGTACTTTTTCCTATATTTCTGTTCTTGAATTTCATTCTGAAACTTTCTTCAAGGTCCTTCAATATTTTAAATGAAATGTACTTATTGGAAACTGGCTGTTGCTGTCCTTATACACATTTCTGTCGTTCAATCTCGGCAGCCCTCTTCACACTACTCTTCTGCTTAGTCAGCGGGTCTTGTGTTCGGTTGGTCACGTCCCTGTCACTGCTAGCGGTTGCCAATCTTTGGTCGAGGATGTCCTCCACGATTTCACCCTCCCCCCCTTTACAGAGTTTGCAGACTCGTGACCGAGTTACCTTCCCTCTTCACCGGAGAATATTCCCGAGTTTGTCGTCTTCAGTTGCCACTTGACTAGGTCGCAGACAGCAGCTGAAGCCAATGCAATACGTGTATTCAGCAAGGAAAGAAAATACATCAAACAGGAAAGGGTACTTACGAAGACTCGATTGAGTAAGAAACATAATTGAATTTTATCTCATGTTAAATACTGAAAAGATGTGCAACGTTGTAAAAGTGCTTTATATTTGGGGTCTTTGCTTGTAAAAGCGCAATATGAGGCGTCTCCTATTATTGGACTAATTTTCTTTCTGCGGCTCCGCAGCCCCTCAGTGGGCCAGGGCTTCCTCATTATCGAGGCTTCGCGATCACGCTCAGACACACCACATTCAGTAGGACTCCCCTAGACGACTTAGAGATTCCTAACTGACAACTCACAACACTCAAAAGAGACAGACGTCCATGCCCCTGGTGGGATTCGAACCTGCAGTTACAGCAAGCAAGCGGCCGAAGACCCACACCTTAGACCGTGCGGGTGTAGGCCTATATTCTTCTCCAAATGTTTTAGGGTGGTCACTTAATGGAAGATGAGATGGGTAGAATATGTAGCACAAATAGGGAAGATTGAAAGCTATTCGAATATTGATTAAAGAATGTGAAGGGAGACTAAGTAAGACAATATTAATGTGGGTCTTAGAGAGGTGGGTCGTAAACTTGACTCCAGGATTGGGCGAAATGGTGGAGTTTCACTTGAATGGTAATAAGAGAGAAAATTTCTTCAAACCTGCGCAGATGTCTAATTGTTGAAACAGGATTCTGATCCATAGCGTTAGTAATTAGAACGTATCCTGTGAGGTGTGTGAGTCGGCACAATTTCCACATCCAATTGTCCTCCCGCATTTGCGATTATTCCCCTAAAGTTTCGACCCAGTTGTTTGTGTTTGATAATTTACGCGGACACACAAAATGTACTGTCTAGTAATGAAACATTCATTTCGTACTCTTAATCTAACACCGAAGGTTTCCGGCGCTTGTTGCATTACTGTTAATTCTGATACATTATTACCATAAAGCCAGAGAGTGTCCCCAGATTATGGTATAAATTATGCAGTAAAAAAATTTACATTGAATGTACAATGGTGCTAGGAATAATGCCGTCTCTGTGTGGCATTCAAGCTGTTCATTCGCTTGGGTTGTCCATAAAGATTTGTTGTAGAAATGCAAATTTCGTACAGATAGGAAATTCAAGATTTCACCGGAGTGGAAAATTTGTGACGCCGTGTGTAGTGGTGTATCGTGACGTTTGGAGAAATATTTTGGCCCACTCTACCGGCAGAAAATTACGTGGAATATCTTAATAGTGTTCTAAGGTATAAATATATTTCTAAGTTGGTGTCCAGTACAACTGCACTCTTCATAGTCATTGCAGTGAGGTCTTCAAATACAACTCAAAATATACCCAGGCTAGGGTGCGGTGCTAGGGGTGGTTATAGGGAACTAAGTGTAGCGACTAAGTACAGGCTGGGCGATCCAGAGGAGTGGGTATAGGGCACAAAGTGTAGCGAATCGGTACAAGCTGGGCGATCCAGAGGGGTGGATATAGGGCACTCAGTGTAGGGACTCGGTACAGGCTGGGCGAACCAGAGGAGTGGGTATAGGGCACTCAGTGTAGCGACTCAGTGCAGGCTGGGCGAAGAAAAGGAGTGGGTATATGGCACTCAGTGTAGCGACTCAGTACAGGCTGGGCGATGCAGAGGAGTGGGTATAGAGCACTCAGTGTAGCGACTCTGTACAGGCTGGGCGATACTGAGGAGTGGGTATAGGGCATTCAGTGTAGCGAATCAGTACAGGCTGGGCGATTCAGTAGAGTGGGTATAGGGCACTCAGTGTAGCGATTCGGTACCGGCTGGGCGATTCAGAGGAGTGGGTATAGGGCACACGGTGCAGCGAATCAGTACAGGCTGGGCGATCCAGGGGAGTGGGTCTAGGGCACTCAGTGAAGCGACATGGTACACGCTGGGCGACAGAGAGGAGTGGGTATAGGGCACTCAGTGTAGCGAATCGGTACAGGCTGGACGAACCAGAGGAGTGGGTATAGGGCACTCAGGGTCACGACTCAGCACAGGCTGGGAGATCCAGAGGAGTGGGTATAGGACACTCAGTGTAGCGACTCGGTACAGGGTGGGAAGTGAGTATAGGGCACTCAATGTAGCGAATGGTACAGGCTGGGATATCGAGGGGAGTGGGTATAGGGCACTCAGTGTAGCGAATCAGTACAGGCTGGACGATCCAGAAAAGTTGGTATAGGGCACTCAGTGTATCGACTCAGTACAGGCTGGGCGATCTAGAGGAGTGGGTATAGGGCACTCAGTGTAGCGAATCGATACATGAAGGGCGATCCAGAGAATTGGGTATAGGGCATTCAGTGTAACGAATCGGTGCAGGCTGGGCGATCCAGAGTAGTGAGTGTAGGGCGCTGAGTTTAGCGATTCGGTACTGGCTGGGCGATCCAGACAAGTGTGTATAGGGCACTCAGTGTAGCGATACGTTAAAAGCTGGGCGATCCAGAGGAGTTGGTATAGGGCACTCAGGTTTGCGATTCAGTACAGGCTGGGCGATCCAGAAGAGTGGTTATTGGACACTGAGTGTGGCGAATCGGTACAGGCTGGCGATCCAAAAGAGTGGTTATAGGGCACTCAGTGTGGCGAATCAGTACAGGCTGGGCGATCGAGACGATTTTGTATAGTGCACTCAGTTTAGCGAATCGGTACAGGCTGGGCGATGCAGTATATTGGGAATAGGGCACTCAGTGCAGCGAATCGGTAACGGTTTGGCGATCCAGAGGAGTGGTTATAGGGCACCCAGTGTAGCGAATGAGTACAGGCTGGGCGATTCAGAGGAGTGGGTATAGGGAACTCAGTTTAGCGAATCGGTACAAACTGGGCGATCGAGTTGTATGTGTATAGGGCATTCAGTGTAGTGAATTAGTACAGGCTGGGCGATTCAGAAAAATTGGTATAGGGCACTTAGCATACCGACTCAGTACAGGCTGGGCGATCTAGCGGAATGTGTATAGGGCACTCAGTTTATCGAATCGGTACATGAAGGGCGATCCAGAGAAGTGGGTATAGGGCACTCGGTGAAGCGAAACTGTACAGGCTTGGCGATCCAGTGGAGTGAGTGTAGGGCGCTCAGTTTCGCGATTCGGTTCAGGCTGGGAGATCCAGAAAAGTGGGTATAGGGCACTCAGTTTATTTACTCGGTACGGGCTGTGCGAGAAAAAAGAATGAGTGAAAAGCACTCATTGTAGCGAATCGGTACATTCTTGGCGATCCAGAGGAGTGAATGTAAGGCACTCAGTGCAGCGAATCGGTAAAGGCTGGGCGATCCAGAGGAGTGAGTTTAGGGCACTCAGTGTATCGACTCGGTACAGGCTGGGCGAACAAGAAGAATGGTTATAGGGTACTCAATGTAGCGACTCGGTGCAGGATGGGCGATCCAGAAGAGTGAGTGTGGGGCACTCAGTTTAGCGACTCGGTATACGCTGGGCGATTCAGAGGAGTGAGTTTAGGGCACTCAGTTTAGCTAATCGGTACAGACTGTGCGACCCTGCGGAGTGACTTTAGGGCAATCAGTGTGGCGACCAGGTACAGGCTGTGCGATCCAGAGGAGTGGGTATAGGGCACTCAGTTTACCGAATCGGTAGAGGCTGGGCGATCCAGAGGAGTGGGTATAGGGCACTCTGTGTAGCCAATCGGTACAGACTGGGCGAACCAATAGAGTTGGTGTAGGGCATTCAGTGTAGCGAATCGGTACAGGCTGGGCGTAACAGGGGAGTGGGTATAGGGCACTCAGTGAAGCGAATCGGTACAGGCTGGGCGATCCAGAAAAGTGGGTATTGGGCACTTAGTGTAGCGTATGGGTACAGGCTGGGCGATCCAGAGGAGTGTGTATAGGACACTCAGTTTATTTACTCGGTACAAGCTGTGCGAACAAGAAAAATGAGTGAAAACCACTCATTGTAGCGAATCGGTACAATCTGGGCGATCCACAGGTGTGAGTGTAGGGCCCTAGGTTTAGCCACTCGGTACAGGCTGGGCGAACCAGAGGTGTGGATATAAGGCACTCAGTGTAGAGAATCAGTACAGTCTGGGCGATCCAGAAGGATGAGTGTATGGCACTCAGTGTAGCGACTCGGTACAGACTGGGCGTTCCAGAAGATTCGGTATACGACACTCAGTGAAGCGAATCGGTGTAAGCTGGGCGATCCAGAGGAGTGGGTGTAGGGCACTCAGTGTAGCGACTCGGTGCAGGCTGGGCGATCCAGAAAGGTGAGTGTAGGGCACTCACTTTAGCGATTCGGTACACACTGGGCTATCCAGAGGAGTGAGGGTAGAGCACTCAGTGTAGCTACTCGATACATGGTGTGCAACCCAGCGGAGTGACTGTAGGGCAATCAGTTTAGCGAATCGGTACAGGGTGGGCGATCCATAGGAATGGGTATAAGGCAATCAGTTTAGCGAATCGGTACAGGGTGGGCGATCCAGATGAGTGGGTATAGGGTACTCAGTGTAGCGACTCAGAACAGGCTGGGCGATCTAGACGAGTGGGTATAGGGGACTCAGTGTAACGACTCGGTACATACTGGGCGATCCATAGAAATATGTATAGGGAATTCAGTGTAGCGACTTAGTACAGGCTGGGCGATTCAGAAGAGTGAGTATAGGGCACTCAGTGTAGCGACTCGGTGCACGCTGGGCGATCCAGAGGAGTGGCTATAGGGCACTCAGTGTAGCCAATCAGTATATTCTGGGCGATCCAGCGAAGTGGGTATAGGGCACTCAGTGTAGTGACTCGGTACAGGCTGGTCGATTCAGATGAGTGAGTTTAGGGCACTCAGTGTGGCGACTCGGTACAAGCTGGTCGATCCAGAAGAGAGCGTATAGGGTACTCAGTTTAGCGAATCGGTACCGTCTGGGCGATCCAGAGAAGTGGTTATAGGACACTCAATGTAGCGACTCGGTGCAGACTGGGCGATCTAAACGAGTTAATATAGGTCACTCAATATAGCGACTCGGTACGGGCTGTGCGGTTCAGAAGAGTGGGTAAAGGGCATTCAATGTAGCGAAATTGGTACATTCTGGGCGATCGATGTTGGATGGTATAGGACACTCAGTGTAGCGACTCGTTGCTGCCTGGGCGAACCAGAGGTCTGTGTATAGGGCACTCAATGTAGCGACCCGTTGTGTGCTGGACTATCTAGATGAGTGAGTGTAGGGCACTCAGTGTAGCGACCCGGTACATGCTGGGCCATCCAGTGGAGTGGGTATAGGGTACTCAGTGTAGCGAATCGGTACAGGCCGGGCGATGCAAAGGAGTGAGTATAGGTCACTCAATGTAGCGACTCGGTGCAGGCTTGTCGTTCCAGAAGAGTGAGTGCAGGGCACTCAGTGTATCGACTCGGTACAAGCTGGGCGATCCAGAGGAGTGTGTGAAAGGCACTCAGTGTAGCGACTGGGTACAGCCTGGGAGATCCACAGGAGTGGGTATAGTGCACTCAGTGTAGCCACTTGGTGCAGGCCTGGCGATCCAGATGAGTGGGTATAGGGAACTCAGTGTAGCGACTCGGCACAATCTGGACCATACAGAAGAGTGGGTGTAGGGCACTCAATTTTGCGACAGGGTACAATCTGGGTTAACCAGACGAGGGAGTGCAAGGCACTCAGTTTCTCGAATCGGAACCTTCTAGGCGATTAAGAGTATTGTGTGTAGGGCATTCTGTGTCGCTACTCGGTACAGGCTGGGCGATCCAGAGGAGTGGATATATGGCACTCAGAGTAGCGACTCGGTAGAAGTCGTGCGATCCAGAGTAGTGAGTGTCGGGCACTGAGTGTGGCGTATCTGTAGAAGCTGGGCGATCCATAGGAGTGGGTATAGGGCTCTCAGTGTAGCGACTCGGTACAGGCTGAGCGATTCACAGACGTGGGTTTCGTGCACTCTGTTTAGATCCTCGGTACATGTTGGGCGATCCAGAGGAGTTTTCGTCACTCAGAGTAACGAATCAGTACTGGTCGGGCGATCCAGATGTATGGTTTCAGCTAACTCAATGTAGCGACTCGTACATGTTGGGCGATCCAGACGAGTGAATATTGGGCACTCGGTGTAGCGGCTCGGTTCAGGCTGTGTGATCCAGAACAGTGGGTATAGGATACTCAGTGTAGCGACTCGGTACAGGCTGGGCGATCCAGAAGAGTGGGTATAGGCCACTCAATTTAGCGACTCAATACATACTGGGCGATCCAGAGGAGTGGGTATAGGGCACTTAGTTTAGCGACTCGGTACATGTTGGGCGATCGAGAGGAATATAGGTCACTCAGTGTTGATGACTTAGCATAGGCTGGACGATCCAAATGGATGGTTGCAGGGAACTCAGTGTAGAGACTCGGTGCAAGTTTGGCGATCCATTTGATTGGGTATAGGGCACTCAATGTAGCGACTCAGTATATTCTGAGCGACCAGAGAAGTGGGAATAGGGCACTCAGTGTCGAAAATCGGTTAAATCTGGACGATCCAGAAGAGTGGTTGTATGGCACTCAGTGTAACTTCTCGGTACAGGCTGGGCGATCCAGAGGGGTGGTTGCAGGGAACTCAGTTTAGCGACGCAGTACAATCTGGGCGATCCAGAGTAGTGAGTGTGGGGCACTCAGTATAGCGACTCGGTACAGGCAGGGCGATCCAGAATAATGGGTATAGGGCACTCAGTTTAGCGACTCGTTACAAGTTGGGCGATCCAGAAGAGTGGGTGTATAGCACTCAGTGTAGCGAATAGTTATAGTCTGAACGATCCAGATGAGGGAGTGTAGGGCACTCAGTGTTGCGATCAATACATTCTAGGGTTTCCAGTGGAGTGTGTATAGGGCACTCAATTTACGAGTCGGTACTTATTGAGCGATCCAGAAGAGTGGGTATAGGGCACTCAGTGTAGCGACTCGTTACAGGCTGGTCTATCCAGAAGAGTGGGTATAGTGCACTCAGTTTAGGGACTTGCTAGAAGTTGGGCGATCCAGAAATTTGGGTACACGGCACTCAATTTAGCGACTGGGTACAAGCTGGGCGATCCAGAGGGTTTGTAGCAAGGAACTCAGTTTAGCGACGCAGTACCATCTGTGCGATCCAGAGGAGTGAGTGTAGGGCACTCTGTATAGCGACTCGGTAGAGGCTGGGCGATCCAGAAGAATGGGTATAGGGCACTCAGTTTAGGGACTCGGTACAAGTTGGGCGATCCAGAGTTTGGGTATATAGCACTCAGTGTAGCGAACGGTAGAGTCTGAGCGATCCAGAGGAGTGAGTGTAGGGCAATCTGTGTAGCGACTCAGTACATTGTGGGGGATCCAGTAGACTGGGTATAGGGCACTCAGTTTAGCGACTCGGTGATTGTTGTGCGATCCAGAAGAGTGGGTATAGGGCACTTAGTGTAGCGACTCCGTACAGGCTGGTCTATCCAGAGGTAGTGACTATAGGGCACTCAGTGTAGAGACTCGCTACAAGTTGGGCGATCCAATGGTGTGGGTATAGGGCACTCAGTGTAGCGACTGGGTACAGGCTGGGCCATCCAGCGGAGTAGGTACAGGGCACTCAGAGCAGCGACTCGGTACAAATTGGGCGATCCAGCAGAATGGGTATTTGGCCCTCAGTGTAGCCACTGGGTACGTGTTGGGCGATCCAGAAAAGTGGGTATAGGGCACTCAGTGTAGCGACTCTGTACATTTTGGGCGATCCAGAAGACTGGGTATAGGGCACTCAGTGTAGCGACTGAGTACACACTCTGCGATCCAGAGGAGTGGGTATAGGACACTCAGTGTAGCGACTCGGTACAAGTTGGGCGATCCAGAGGAGTGGTTATAGGGCACTCATTTTAGCGTCTCAGTACAATCTGGACGATCCACAGGAGTGGGTACAGGGCACTCAGTGTGGCGAATGTGTACAGGCTGGGCGATCCAGAGGAATGGTTATAGGGCACTCAGTTTAGCTACTCGGTACATGTTGGGCGATCCAGTAGAGTGGGTATACGGCACTCAGTTTAGCGACTCGATACAAGTTGGGCGATCCAGAGGATTGGGTATAGGTTACTCAGTGTAGCGACTCAGTACAATCTGGGCGATCCAGACGATTTGGTATAGGGCACTCAGTGTAGCGACTCCGTACATATTGGCGATCCATAGGATTGTGTATACGGCGCTAAGTTTAGCGACTGTGTACTGGCTGGGCGATCCAGACTGCGAACTCCTGTGGGCGAAAGAGACTCATTTTCTTCACATCCGTCCAGTCCAGCCCTGGATCCCACCCATCCTTACGCAAAATGTGTGCCGGTGGGTTTTCCCATCTAGCGACGAGATTAAACATGAATAGAGCTTTATCTGTACGTCATCCCTGTACCTGCGTGACATTTTACTCGGCGACTTTTACCTTTAATGTGACTTTACGGTAGTTGTGTACACCGGACTTATCACACACCCTATTAAGAAAACGAAAAACTATTGCGGTAAGGCCAGATATGGCAACCCAAATTTTAATTTCAACAGTAATAATTATGATGATGATAATGGTGATGACGATAATAATAATAATTTTTACTTTTTTTCGTGGAATATAAATGAATATTGACATTGATTAATGAACCATATCTGTCCATTATATTTGTAGTTGATCATTTGACCAATATCAAGGGTATCCCTTGTAAAATCCAACTTACCGGGAAATTTTCTCGTTTGTTTTCAAGGCAGCTCTTTTTATATAGCTAAATTTTGAAGTTGGTGTAAAAACGTACACAGGTATATTCTTCAGATTACATTGTTTAGAGTCAGAAATCATACTTCAGTGAAACGACACTCTGTCAAGTGCGCAGTGATATTTCTACCGCCAGTTCCTTCTACGAGAATTCAGCCGACGACAAATGGTGGAGGAGGCGTGGTAGAACGTAAGTGGAGTCGTAATATCCGGCTAGACAAAGTGTGACTGCCCGACCCTTAGCGAGAAGACAAGTAGGCCCTTGAAAGTGGCTTATGCCACCCTACGAGCCTCTTAACCCCTTTCTCCCCAGTACAAATACATGTTTGTCCATTACTGCATGTCGACCACTTGAGCTCGCGTGGGGCCAGCCTGAATAGGGATCTGCTTGCACACTCCTCTGGCCATCAATACAGAGATCATATTAGTGAGATTCATGGAAACATTAAGTAACCAGCACGGTGGAAGGCGATCCAGGAGCATGTGGAGTCGCATTTTAACATTTCTAAAGCACTTGTGTTATTTCAGGGAAGGTAATAAAAACAGAGCTGTGAAGACGCTCTCTTTACGAAACAAACATTTAATATCGTAGAGGTCTTCGTAGCTGTGGGGGTTCAGATGATTGTCTTGTGGGTTGTAACACAGTGGACTGTGTTGGGTGGAGAGAAACGTTTCTTATCTACATGTGGCCTCCATGTTCAGTGGGGCAGTGTCAGCACCCAGACAACCACAATCTGAAAACGTATATATACGTATATTGGTCAGTAGCTCCTACTACATAGTGCCGAATGATTGATTAGTGAGAATTCAATAGGAAGCACGTGTGTTATTAGAATAATGTAAACAGCCAACTAGATGCAACAACAACAATTTATTAATAATTTCAATCAGCTCAACATGTTTCGGGCGATAATTTCTCCCATCCTCAGGAGCAGCTTGTGGTATAATGCACCGGCGATGCTGCCGGCTGGTGCCTCGCTAGCAAACAGACAGCAGTATCTGTTTGACATACGCCTGTTGCTGTATGTACAGTCTTGAAATCCTAATGATGGAAGAAAAGACCGTCCGAAACATGTAGAGTGTTACTCCAATAAAATAAATTTGAGACCTTGATGCCTGTAGTTGGTATTACTATAGAAATAATATTAGACCGCCTCTGTGGTCTAGTGGTCAGAGTTTCTGGCTACAGATACAGAGGTCCCGGGTTCGATCCCCGGCGCTACCAGATTTTCTGAGTAGTAGTAGGTCTGGAACGGGGTCCACTCAGCCTC
>Ga0123354_10001016_pt1 | contig 32074 bp, 25 predicted proteins | sample TergutLab28metaG_2_FD_97872 | JGI IMG/M metagenome (GOLD analysis project Ga0123354, IMG submission 97872) | Labiotermes labralis P4 segment gut microbial communities from Petit-Saut dam, French Guiana - Lab288 P4 | ecosystem: Host-associated > Arthropoda: Insects > Digestive system > Gut ... | reverse complement strand
GTTTCTTGTAATGCTGCCCAAACACTTTCGAAAGTAGGGGGGCTGTTTGATGTCAGTGGGTTCATTTTTCGTGAAATTTAGTGAATAATAGATTGGTTTTTTGAAACAATGCCGATGGTTTTTCTTGCACTATGTATTTTATTTTGATTTATTTAGTATATTTTTTAATGAAAAATTTCTCTGCATCAAATTCGCGGCAAATATACACAATGAAAGAGGGTTTGTCAAGGGATAGAGAGTTTTTTCAATTTTTAGGACTCTACGCTACAAATTCAGGACTCTACGCTATATTTTTTCAGAGATAAAACTGTATTTTTGCACCCAATTTTTTTAATTAAAATTTAAAACTCACACCACAACAATTAACCCAAATATTCTCAAAATATGAAATTACAATCTACAATTTTCAAAACAGCAATATTTTTTGCCTGCACATTTATTTTCACCTCTTTTACCTCTTCGGGGCTGCTACATGCCCAGTGTGATCTTTTCCCTCCTAACGTGGTTACTCCTCAATATTTCTGTCCCGGTGCTACGGTTGCGAATCTTCAAGCTCAAGGCATTAACATCAAATGGTATCTCAACTCCTCTCCAACAGAAGGAGAAATGGCGCTCTCAGGTACTTTTCCTCTCGATAACGGCGTAACCTATTGGGCTTCACAAAGTAACGATGTATGTGAAAGTTATCGTAGTGCTACCACAGTAATAATTACAACTCCAATAGCATTTCCTCCCCTGAACATCATCACTCCGCAACACTTGTGCGCTCCGGCTACGCTGGCTAATGTAGAAATTCCTGAGGAAACTATTGCAAACTATGAAATTTCATGGTATGAAACAGCAACAAGCCCCACTCCATTGGATCCTGCTACTACTGTTATTCCTACTTCCGGCGGCACCTACTATGCCGGGTACACTAACGACATTTGCATGACAGTCCCTCGTCAGCAAGTTAACATTACTGTTGTTACTCCGCCGGCGGTTCCGACAATCGTATCGCCTCAAACCTTCTGTTTGGGAGAGATGATCAGCAACATAGCGGTACCCAGCAATCAGATAAGATGGTATGCAGCATTGACCGGCGGCTCACAATTAGCCCCCAGTACCATTTTATCCACAGGTACTTATTATGCTACGCAAAGTTCAGGCAGCTGCGAAAGCACTCCTCGTGTAGAAGTACAGATTGTTATCTATCCATTAGTAACACCTGTAGTAGCAATTGCTGCCGATCCGGGTATCTCTGTTTGCACCAATACCGAAGTAACCTTTACGGCTACTCCGATTAACGGAGGATCTTCACCGACCTTCCAATGGAAAAAGGGAGGCGTAGATATAGGTGGTGCAACCTCTTCCTCTTACAAATACACTCCGGCAAATGGCGATGTGATTACCTGCGTAATGACATCCAACGCCACTTGCCCCAGTCCTGCAACTGTCACTTCCACCAACAGCTTGACGATGAACGTTTATCCGGATTTTAAGGCAGGCGCTATCACCACAGGTTCACAATCTGTATCTCATGGCAGTACTGCTCCGATTACCATCAGCAATTCTACGGATGCCGGCGGCGGAAATGGCGCTATTACCTACGAGTGGTATAAAGACGGCGTACCTGTTGCTGGCAGCAATCATACTACTTATGATATTCCAATCGAAGATAGGGTAAATATAAGCAACAGCAATCTCGTTATAGTATATACCCGAAAAGCGAAAGATGCTACCTGTGAAACAACATTTGTAGCCTCTGTCGGCGTTTACACATTGACGGTTTATCCTATGCCTATGCTTACCATTACATCTACAGCAGGATCCCGCGGATTTATTGACCCCGAAGGTGCAACCACACTACTGTACGGCGATAACCTTACTTTTACTTTCGGACCAAATACTCCCTACCGCATAGAGCAAGTGTTGATAGACGGCGTAAACGATGAAGATGCCGTAGCAAACGGCGCTTATACCTTTGCCAATGTAACGGCAAACCATACGATTGAAGTAACTTTTGCCTGTCCGTTTACGGTAGAGGATTTAGTTAACAATGATATATATAATGTAGTAACTATAGATGGAATTTGCTGGATCAAAGAGAACTTGCGCGCCAAGTTGTACCAAACCGGCGAAAAGATCCCGTTTGCAAAACCCTACTATCATGCACTTTATCCTGATGTTGAATACAACGAAGATATCTTCGGGTTGCTGTACGACTGGTATTCAGCCACCGGTGAAACGCGCGGCATGGGAAAAGGCATCTGTCCTGACGGGTGGCGTCTTCCCACCTCGGAAGAGTTTGCCTTGCTGAATAACTATCCTGCCGAAGATTTGAGAAGCAAGATCTATTGGTTGCAACCTCATCACAACACCAACATTACCGGTTTCGATTCTCGTGGGGCAGGATTCTATAACAGCAATCTAAACCGCTTTGAAGACCTGTACGGATTTACTGCATATTGGAGTTCCGATGCCTCCACCGGCACCCTATCCACCGCAGCATGTTTAACATGCTATTGTAATCAGGTAGAGATTGTAACGATTAAACTAACTGATGCGATCAGCGTGAGATGTGTGGCTAACGATTAATGATTTTATGAACTATCTCCTCAAAGGCGCCAAACAAAGGCTGATTGCCGGACTTCGGGAAAAAGGAATTACTGATGAGAACGTAATTGCTGCTTTTGAAAAAGTGGAGCGCGAAAAGTTTATTGAACCTATCCTAAAGGATATGGCGTATTCAGATAGACCCCTTAAAATAAAATGCGGACAAACAATATCGCAGCCTTTTACTGTGGCATTTCAAACCCAATTATTACAGATTCAAAAAGGAGATAAAGTGTTGGAAATAGGAACCGGATCAGGTTATCAGTCTGCTATTTTAAGTGCAATGGGCGCAAAAGTTTATTCCATCGAACGCTTTGAAGAACTTTACAAAGATACTTCGAAGCTCTTGGAAGAAATAGATCATAAAATTTTTACTTTTTTCGGAGATGGGTTTAACGGCATCCCAAAATATGCGCCTTACGACAAAATTATTGTTACTTGCGGCGCCCCTAACATCCCAAAATCCCTGATTAATCAATTAAAAATAAACGGATTAATGGTAATCCCTGTGGGCGGTGAAATCCAAAAAATGATCCGCATTACAAAAACAGATGATCAAAACTATACCGAAGAGGAGTTTGGTAATTTTATTTTTGTGCCGATGCTACAAAATATGAAAACAATATAACAAAGGTTTTTTTCTGCATTTTTTCAAGATTTTTGTACATTTTATGCCGAAAACTGCGTCTTTTTATTCTCTTTTGATATTTTTATTTATTTGATTATCAATAAAATAAAATCTATTTTTGCGCGTTACACAAAAGAAAAAAATTATTTTCGCCAAATCAAAAATCGTAAATCTAAAATCGTAAATCTAAAATCGTAAATCAAAAATCGTAAATCTAAAATCTATAATTTATGCTCATCAAAACTTACAGCTGCGCTCTCATGGGAGTAGCGGCAATTCCAATCAGTATTGAAGTCAGTATTGAACTTGGCGTTAACTTTATGTTGGTTGGGTTGCCCGACAGCGCCGTGAAAGAGAGCCAGCAGCGCATTGATACAGCGTTGCGGTGCTATGGGTACAAAATTCCCATCAAAAAAATTGTTATCAACATGGCGCCTGCCGATATCCGCAAAGAGGGGTCGGCTTACGACTTAACGTTAGCCATTGGCATTCTTATCGCTTCGGAACAGATACGGGGAGCAGAAAAAGTGGAAGATTACTACATCATGGGAGAACTGTCGCTTGACGGCAAATTGCAACCCATTCGCGGCGCACTACCGGTTGCCATAGAAGCACGAAAACGCGGAAAGAAAGGAGTTATCCTGCCCATTCAAAATGCCCGCGAAGCAGCCATAGTCAGCGATATTGAAGTGCTTGGCGTTGAAAATATTAAGCAAGTTATTGATTTTTTCAATGCGGATACACTTATAACTCCTGTTAAAATAAATATCCACAACGAATTTCAACGCAGTTTAAACGAATACGAGTTTGATTTTTCGGATGTAAAAGGGCAGGAAAACATAAAACGCGCCTTAGAGATTGCGGCGGCAGGAGGGCACAATGTGATTCTCATCGGATCGCCCGGATCAGGAAAAACGATGTTGGCAAAACGCCTGCCTTCTATTTTACCTCCACTAACTTTGAACGAAGCATTGGAAACCACTAAAATTCATTCTGTTGCCGGAAAAATGAGTCGCTATGCCTCATTAATTTCGGTACGCCCGTTTCGCGCACCACACCACACCATTTCTGACGTTGCGTTGGTGGGAGGCGGACAAAACCCACAACCCGGAGAAATCTCTTTGGCACACAATGGCGTCCTCTTTCTCGATGAACTGCCCGAATTTAAAAGAACGGTGCTTGAAGTGATGCGCCAGCCGTTAGAAGACCGTTATGTGAGCATTGCACGCTCGAAATACAGCGTTGATTTTCCTGCCTCTTTCATGTTTGTTGCCGCTATGAACCCATGCCCCTGCGGAAACTACAACAACCCCAAAGTTCCATGCACTTGCGGACAAGGTGTTGTGCAAAAATATCTAAACAAAGTATCCGGACCTCTGATGGATAGAATTGATATTCACGTTGAAGTAGTACCGGTTTCACATGCCGAATTAACCTCAATTGTACCGGTTGAGCCCAGTGCAAAAATACGGGAACGCGTGATTGCCGCACGTGCGTTGCAACGCAAACGCTTTGAAAGAATAGAAAATGTGTTCTGTAACGCCCAAATGAGCAGTAAAATGGTAAGAACCTATTGCACCATCTCAAAAGAAGGCGAAGATCGTTTAAAATTAGCAATGGAAAAATTGGGATTATCCGCTCGCGCTTACGACCGTATCTTAAAGGTATCCAGAACCATAGCAGATTTAGACAACTCCATAAACATTGAGATTGAACACTTGGCGGAAGCGATCCATTTTAGGAGTTTAGACAGGGATAACTGGGGAAAATAAAAAAACTTTGCTCACCCAATAAGCATTATCTTCGGATTAGCACCTCGTCAATCATCCCGTACTCTTTGGCTTCTGCCGCAATCATCCAATAGTCGCGGTCGCTGTCTTTCCACACCTCTTCATAAGTTCTGCCGGTATGAGTTGCGATAATTTCGTACAACTCTTTCTTTAGTTTTTGAATTTCGCGGGCTTCAATTTCAATATCGGAAGCTTGTCCTTGCGTACCGCCCATCGGTTGGTGGATCATCACGCGAGAGTGCGGCAGTGCAAAACGTTTCCCTTTGGCGCCGGAGCACAACAATACGGCTGCCATAGAAGCGGCAATGCCCGTGCAAATGGTGTGAATTTCCGGTTTTAGATATTGCATCGTGTCGTAAATGCCCAATCCTGCATACACACTGCCACCGGGAGAATTGATATAGATTTGAATATCCTGATCCGCATTTTGAGACTCTAAAAAGAGTAACTGCGCCTGAATAATATTCGCTACATCATCAAGAATAGGAACACCCAAAAAGATAATCCGATCTTTCATCAATCTTGAAAAAACATCCAACTGCGTGATATTCAAAGGACGTTCCTCAATAATGTAAGGCGTTAAATAATTCTTGGCGATAGACTGATACTGTTCCAGCCTTAAACTGCTAATACCGCAATGTTTTACGGCATATTTTTGAAATTCCGATTTCATTATTTATTAATTTAAGATTTAAAATTTTAAGATTTAAGAAGCTAATAAGTTGAGAAGTTAAGAAGTTAATTTTCTAATCCTCTAATTTCTTTTTCCCTTCTCCTTTTTTCTTTCTTCCTTCTACTTTCTGCTTTTTGCTTTCAACCTCCTCTTTTCCTGTTAAAAATGACACAAACTGATTAAAATCGCCTGTTAGCTCTTCAATATTCATTTTCAATTGCAGCAACTCCATAATTCGTTGGTCAAACAATTGATCGTACAACTGTTTTACCTGTTTATTATCTTTCATGGCTTCCTCTACCAGTTGATTCAATCGCTCTTCCACATCCGCCAAATTAAACTGCATAAAATAGTTTTGATAATAGAAGTTACGAATATTATTTTTCACATCCTCTATACTAACCTCAATATTTCCTTCTTTTCCCAACTTACCTTCTATCAACTGCCATTTAAAAGATTCGTAATATTGTTTCCACTCTTGGGCTAATTTTTCTTCAGTAATTTCCTCGTTGTTTCTAAGGATGAACCGTTTGATAAAATCTTCGGGCAGTTCCATCTCCACATTTTGTATCAGCAATGTGATCGCATCGTTCATAAATTTCCTATCGCTTTCTTGTTTCCATTGAATTTCAATTTGTTGCGCAGCATGTTTTTCAAAAGCTTCTATTGAGATTATAGTACCATCAGGGAATGCTTTTTTGAAAAATTCATCATCCATTTCAGATAAATTCACGCGACCGATGGAGACAATTTTCAGTTCGGCGCTGCCAACACTGCTCTCGTCAAAATGTTCATCCGATATTTTCAGGAATTTTTTTAGATTTTCTTTTGATACAAACATCTCTTGGAAAGAAGCATCTATGATGTCGTCCATTTTTTTTCCGAGAAACCATTCTTTTCCTTTGTCTGTTAAATCTTTTAGAAAGAAAAATCCATTGCCCTCTTCTCCCCATTTTACAGTAACATAGTCGTCCTCTTCAATTATTTCAGGATTAATATAGTCGCCATGGCGTTTTCTAATTTGATTCATATAATCTTCAATTTCATCTTTAGAGGCTTCAATTTTAAAGGTTTTCAAGAGCGGCAGGGCGGCGAAATCCACCTCAAACTCCGGTTGAACGGCAAATTCAAAAGTAAAGACAAAATCTTCCTTTTCTTCAAAGTCAATGGTTGATTTATCTTCAATCATCATCGGCTCAAACATGATAGTAATGTTATTGTCTTTGAAGTGTTCGTTTAGTTTTTCGCCTACAATTTTATTCACTTCATCTGCAATAAGGGGTTTTTCGTAATTTCTTTTAATCAGACCCATGGGGGCGTTTCCAACTCTGAAGCCCGGTATCTGTGCTGTTTTTCTGTATTTCTTCAAAGAAGTTTCAACGCTTTCCGAATAATCGTTTTTGTTGATTTCGATAGATAGTTGTTGCACTAATCCTGTTCCTTTTTCGTGTGTAATATTCATAAAATGATGGGTTAATAACTATAATTGTTTAAATTTTAAGAGGTCGCGAAATTACATTTTTTTTGAAGAGGGAAATATTTGCGTGCGGTAGCAAAAAAACCATATTTTTGCGACAAAATTTAACAATCAATCAAATCCTTATGAAAAAAATAACTTTTATTCTTGTATTAGCCTTTTTGTTTACTCCGTTTTTTGCATTTGCCACGCCCGACGAGGGGATGTGGTTGCCCATGTTCATTAAAGATTATAATTATGAACAGATGAAAAAGTTAGGATTGCGACTCACGCCCGAACAACTTTACGACATCAACAATTCATCGCTAAAAGACGCTATTGTGCAACTTGGCGGCGGTTTTTGCACCGGAGAAATGATCTCAAAAGATGGACTGATGCTTACCAATCACCATTGCGGCTATCAGTTTGTTTTTCAACATTCAAGCGAGGAAAACGACTATCTGACAGACGGTTTTTGGGCTATGGCGAAAGAAGAAGAACTGCCAAACGAAGGCTTTTTTGTTTCCTTTCTGGTTCGAATGGAAGATGTTACACATCTCGTTTTAGACAGCCTTACGGAAGGCATTTCAGATGCTACACGCAAAAAAGTTATTGAAAAAACCATTTCCAAGTTAAAAAAAGATAATTCTGAAAGTGGAAAATACAGTGTGGAAATAAAACCTTTTTATGAAGAAAATGAGTACTATATGTTCGTGTATCTCACGTATAAAGATGTACGCCTTGTGGGTGCTCCACCCAGTGGAATAGGCAAGTTTGGCGGCGATACCGATAACTGGATGTGGCCTAGACATACCGGCGATTTCTCCCTTTTTAGAATTTATACTGCCCCCGATGGATCGCCTGCAACCTACTCGGAAGATAATATTCCCTTAGTACCAAAACATTATCTCCCCGTGAATATTAGAGGAATTAAAAAAGGAGATTATGCCATGATTTGGGGATATCCTGCCAGTACCGAACGTTTCATGACTTCATACGAAGTACTTAATACAATGGATGTTATTAACCCGCCGATGGTTTATGCCTGCGATATGATACTTCCTGTAATTAACGACGCCATGAATGAAAACAATAGAATCAGATTATTGTATGCAGATACCTACGCCGGTTATGCAAATATGTGGAAATTTAAAAAAGGAGAAACCCTTAGCCTTGCTAAACTAAAAGTTGCTGATAAAAAAGAGGCACAAGAACAAGTTTTACAAAATTGGATTGCCCAAGACACCGCAAGAATGGAAAAATATGGAGAAACGCTATCGGAGATTGAAAATATCTGCGCGAACCTTTCCCCTATGAAATTAACCTGTATGATGTATGCCAATTTCTCGCTTATTCCATCCAAATCATTACTTTTTCACTATCAAAATAATATGAAACCCGGAAAAAGTGAAAGAAAGTTTTTACAGGAAAAAATCAAAAACCTGACCACTCTATTTAATGAGTTTAGAGAAGAGACGGATCACGAAACCGAAATGCAGATCATTTTAGCCACTCTTAAATTGTGGAAAACACTACCCGAAGAAAACCAACCCGATATTTTTGCGTATATTAACAAAAATTACGAAGGAGATATAGGATTGTTTGTAAAAGCTATTGCCGATAATTCAATTATTAGTTCCGATGCCAACTTTAAGAAATACCTGAAAAAACCTTCGGCAAAGATTTATGATAATGATCCATTGGTAAAATATTGCCAATCTATTTTTGCAGTTATTATTTCCAACCAAGCAAGTTATGTCAACTATCATGCAAAACTTTCGAAAGCAAGAACCGGTTATCTATCTGCTATTAAGGAGATGGGAACAGAAAAAGCAACTCAATCTGCCCTTTATCCGGATGCCAACTCCACCATGCGGGTAACATACGGACAAGTACTTGATTACTACCCACAAGAAGCTGTGTATTACGATTGGTTTACCACCACCGAAGGAATTTTAGCAAAAGAGATTCCTGATGACCCTGAGTTTGACGTTCCCGCCAAATTAAAAGAACTTATTTTAGCCAAAGATTATGGAAGATATGGCAGAGATGGTGTTCTGAATGTATGTTTTTTAACGAATAACGATATTAGCGGAGGAAACTCCGGCAGCCCCGTTATTAACGCCAACGGCGAACTGATAGGCTGCGCTTTCGACGGAAATTGGGAAGCGTTAAGTAGTAATATTATTTATAATCCTGATTTACAACGGTGTATTTGTGTAGATATCCGCTATGTGATGTTTGTAATTGACAAAGTGGGTGGCGCAGGGTATCTGTTGGAAGAGATGACCATTATTGAGTAAGAAAAAAAACTAAAATAGTGCAGGTTTCAAACCCTACCTTTCGAACGGTACTCTGAAAGAAATTTTAAATGCAAAGTTATCAATGGTTTTGGGGAGATAATAGGATCCATAGCGAACAAAAACTCCTACTCCAAACGAAAGCAACCCTTTAATAACCAATAGATCTCCTATTATTACCCCCGATTCAAAATAGCCCCTCTCCATCGTTTTAAAATCTATGCCGATGTGAGCTGTTGGGGCTTTCAGCCCACCAATACCAATCCCTTGACAAACAATGATGCGCGGGGAAAACTTCTTATTTTGAGTCATTCTTCCAAAATTATGTCGAATAATGACAGACACATATTTATCCGAAAGAAACTCATCGGCACGCATCGTTCCGAAATTCTCCTCACCATCCAACCCAACAAGGTAATAACCGGCGCGTTGATTGAGAAGTAATGGAGAAGGCAACGGGCGATCAATATACCCTGCAAATACCGTTAAATTTGTAAATCCTAATATTTTCCAGTTTTTTCGATAGGAAATTTTTAAGTCTATTCTATTATAATTATAATCACTGTGGAAAACGTCTTTTATCCCTCTTGAATATTGCAGAATAACAACCGGATAGGGAGAAACGGAGTAAAAATAGGATTTATCTGCGCCCCAAAAACGTTCTTTAAAAGCAAGGCGCGCACCTACTTTCACATAATAATCATTGAAAGAGTAAGTTGTAGGTATCTCATCCACAAATGGTTCCCGAAAGGTATAGTTGTAAATGGTTTTATTCATACTGTAAAATGTAGAAACATAACCTGTTAACCAACGAGTAATTTTACTATGAACGACCACGCCAAAGGCATCACTACGATAAAACCGTTTAAAGAGCCAACTGCGATAGAACTCTCCGGAAAACAGGGTAAAATCTCTATTGTAAAACACTGTTTCTCCGCTTTCAACTATCGTAGAAAAATAGTGCAAAGTTGCTTTAAAATCTCTGGAGCGAATGATATTAAAACCCAGTTCGCCGCCCCATTTCCATTTTTTATCTTTAAAACCATAGCCAAAATTGCCTCCAAAATTCATAATTTTGTTCAAACGATCGTTTGTGTAAACTCCTAATCCCAGACGCACAGCTTCTGTTGAGTTAAAAAAGAGAATTTGAGTAAGATCAAAATTTACAAAAGAGACAGGGATTTTTCCGGTTATCAATATTTTAAAGCCTTCCAACCTTTTATCTAATTTAATAGGTTTCGTCAACGAGTCTATTAAAATAAGGGTATTCGATTCTTTATTTGTCAATGCTACGGGACGATAGGTTTCCAATATTTTTTTCTGTTCGTTTTCATCTCTCACTGCTCCTTCAATATCGGCAAACCCGAACTCTTTATTTCGGATAGGGGTTTCATAATCAATATCCATAATCTTTTTTTCTGAAAAGATCACGGGTCTAACAAATACCCCATCTCCACTACGCCCACCTTCTCCTCTACCTCCGGCAGATACGCCAATATTTCTAAAATCCACCCGTACCACCATATTTTTTAGAAAATAGGTTTGATTTTTCTGCCCTTCATATTCTTGCATTATATTAAATTTGATTCCGAGTAGCGCTTTATCAAAAGGAAGAGCCTCAATCTTTGTAAACGCATAATTTTGTGAAGTAATCCAAACTGTTCCTTTAAGCGACTTAAAATGAACATTTTTCTTTGGCTTAAAAGAGATCACAAACAAGGTGTCTGTCTCTTGAAATATAGTATTATCCAAATGAAAATCATAAATAGCTAAAGCATTCTGTGAGATTGGATTAATATATGGAGATTCCAAAATATCCAACATATCGGTTTGGTAGAAATTTATCGTTTGCAGTTTTGCCAAATAGATAGAAACTAAAGGATCTTTAAGCCCTGCCGTACGATGCGCAATCACTTTTTCATAACTCTTTGCCGGTTTTTTAAAATAATTTTCAGTAATCGCTTCCATAAAAAACAGGTGTTGTTTATCGAAAAACTCAAAAGTTTTCAAATAATTCGAGTCTTTTTTTGAAAACGAAGTAGAATCAGAATGCAAAGAATCTGCGAATTGCATTGCTGTATTGAGTAAAATACTGTCTCTTTGAATATCTCCCGTAAAAAACATTTTTTGGTAAGAGGTGTATGAAAAATGATGGTTAGAAAATTGACTGTTTATATTTCTGTTCTTGATTGTTTTTTTTATAATAGGAATAGCGGGATTAAATTTTATTTTGATCTCTACTTCTTGTAGTTCTCCTCTCAAAGAATCAAGCTTTTGCGAATAAGCCGCAAAAAAAAACAGGCAATTATAAAGGAGAAAAAGAAATATTTTTTTCAACATATTAACAAAGACCCGCGAAAATAGTATTATTCCCCTATTTTTGGCAAAAAATTTTTCAAATTATATTGTTTTAATAATCAATGACAAACGAAACTACTACAGCAAAACGCACCGAGCAAAGAATCAATTATAATACGTTGGAATCCACTTTGGGGGTTACCGGAAAACTCACACCCCAGGCATTAGACTTGGAAATGGCAGTATTGGGCGCCATTCTGATCAATGCAGACGCAGTGGGGCAAGTGATTGATTTCCTCTCTCCTAGAATGTTTTATAAAGAAGCTCATTTTCATATTTACAAGAGTATCAGAGAACTTTTTGACAAATCTGAACCTATTGATTTATTAACGGTTACTTCACATTTGAGAAAAGCAAAGATGTTGGAACATGTGGGAGGTCCTTCGTACTTGGCATCATTAACCAACCGCGTGGCTTCTTCTGCTAATATTGAGTATCACGCTCGCATCGTGATGGAAAAGTTTGTGTTGCGCGAACTGATCAACAACTGCAACATGATTATTAAAGACGCTTATGAAGACTCGAAAGATGTGCTGCAACTGTTAGACAAAGCCGAGACAAACCTCTTTGGTATTATTCAGGAAAACTTTAAACGAGACAGCAAGGAGTTGAATGTGGTCATGAAAAAGGCATTGGAAGAACTTATGGCAATGAAAGATGTAGAGAGTCAGTTTCGTGGCGTTCCCTGCGGGATTCAGACGATTGACGAGAAGATTGGTGGATGGCAAAAGTCAGACCTTATTATCATTGCGTCACGCCCCGGCATGGGAAAAACATCGTTTGTGCTTTCTATTGCCCGAAATGCTGCCATTGACTACAAACGACCCGTAGCGCTCTTCTCATTGGAAATGTCTTCTACTCAATTAGTGCACCGCTTGTTCTCTATCGAAACCGGTATCCCCTCTGAAAAAATTGCCAAAGGAAATCTTTCTGATGATGAGTGGATGAGATTAACCAACAAATTGGGTCCACTAAACAGTGCTAATCTTATCATTGACGACACGCCTGCTTTAACGGTTTTCGATTTAAGAGCCAAATGTAGAAGATTAAAACATCAATTCGACATACAACTTATTATTGTGGATTACTTGCAATTGATGCAGGGGGGGGTAGAAACAGACAGAGGAAAAGGAAACCGCGAACAGGAGATCAGTTATATCTCACGTTCATTAAAAGCATTGGCGAAAGATTTGAACGTGCCGGTTATTGCACTGTCGCAACTCTCCCGTGAAGTAGAAAAACGCTCTGCCTCCAAACGCCCGCAACTTTCCGACTTGCGCGAATCAGGATCCATTGAGCAGGATGCAGACTTGGTATTGTTTATCTATCGCCCTGAATACTACAAATTGGAAACATTCGAAGACGAAATGCCTGCAAAAGGATTAGCAGATATTATGATACAAAAGAACAGACATGGAGGAATTGCTGATATCAGAGTCCGCTTCGAAAGTCAATACACAAGATTTACAGATTTAAACATAATTTCAAGCGGTGACACATCATTCGATGGAATTATGCCGAACCAAAGTTTCGACGTTATTGATTCAAGTATGAATAACGATTACCCCGACGACAGTCATTCAGGCACTTCTTTTACAGAAGGTATTCCGTACTAATAATATATTTTTCAGAGTAGGACAATTCCTAAATAAATAATCCGAGTGAGTTACTTTATTATAAAAATGTTAATCCAAGTGAATTAAATTGATAGAAAACCACCAATCCAATTCACTTTTTTATATTTTTGCCGCTCAATAAAACATCGCACCTTTTTAATCCGTTGGCTGAAGCCAACGGCTATTATATACCTTAAATCTCTAAATCATGAAAACCAAGTACATAGACCTAATCACTCAAACCTACGAGTTCCCTCAAGAAGAATTTCATGTAGAAGATGATGAATTGTATTTCCACAATATTCCGTTAATGGATATTATTAAACAATATGGTACGCCATTAAAAATTACTTATTTGCCAAAGATTACGCAAAACATTCAGCGGGCGCGAAGATGGTTTAATGTTGCGATTGCAAAAGCTGATTATAGAGGAGATTATAACTACTGTTATTGCACTAAATCTTCTCACTTCGAGTTTGTTATGAGCGAAGTGTTGAAAAATGGAGTACATATTGAAACCTCATCTGCCTTCGATCTGAATCTCATTGAAACCATGAATGAAACGGAACAGTTTAAAAAAGATACTTTCATTATATGTAATGGATATAAAAAACCGCAATATATTGAAAACATAATTAATTTCTTAGAAAATGGATATACAAACGTGATCCCTGTTTTGGATAACAAACACGAATTTAGCGTACTTGATGAAGCTATTCAGTCAAAATGTAAGATAGGTATTCGTATCGCAGCAGAAGAAGAACCTCGATTTGAGTTCTATACATCTCGCTTGGGAATCAGATATAATGATATTATTCCTTTCTATGAAAACAAGATTAAAAAGAACAAAAAGTTCCAACTTAAAATGTTGCACTTCTTTATTAATACCGGAATTAACGACACCGCCTACTACTGGAATGAGTTAAGTAAGTGTGTTAACTTGTATTGCGACTTGAAAAAAATATGCCCTGAATTAGATTCTTTGAATATCGGCGGAGGGTTTCCTATTAAGAGTTCTTTGTCGTTCGACTACGATTATGCCTATATGGCAGAAGAGATTGTGGCACAAATAAAGCAAATATGCGACAGAGAAAACGTAGAAGAACCTAATATTTTTACTGAATTTGGCTCCTATACTGTGGGCGAAGCCAGCGCAGTTCTATATTCTATATTACAACAAAAACGTCAAAACGACCGCGAACTTTGGAACATGATTGACAGTTCCTTTATGACTACCCTGCCCGATACTTGGGCTATTAACCAACAGTTTATCATTCTTGCCATCAACAACTGGGACAGAGAATATGAGCGCGTTTTCTTAGGCGGGCTTACTTGCGACAGCCACGACTACTACAACTCCGAAGCATATCTGAACGCCGTTTTCTTACCCAAAATTGAAGAAAACAGTTCTGCCATTGAGAACAGTACAGCCGAGCGCGATGAATCGGATGTGCAGTATATAGGCTTGTTTAATACCGGCGCTTATCAGGAATCTGTGGGCGGCTACGGCGGCATACAACACTGTTTAACTCCTGCACCTAAACATATTATCATCACTTTAGACGAAGGTGGAGAAATTGTTACCAAATTGTTTGCAAAAGAACAAAGCTACAAGTCAATGCTTAAAATATTGGGATATTAACCACTAAATTATTTATATGCAATATTATACCACAAAAATCATCTTTCAAGAAAAAATAACTTCAAATATTTTTCAACTTGCGGTTGCAAAAAATGATGAACAGATTCTCCCCGGGCAGTTTTATCTGCTAAAAGTATATGATGACGCACTGCCATTAATGCGCCCCATTAGTGTTTATAATGTTGAAAATGAAATAGTTCATTTCCTGTATAAAGTCGTGGGAAAAGGTACGGAACTACTCTCAAAGCTCCAAAAAGGAGATGAAATAGAATTGTTAGGTCCTTTAGGAAACGGATTCCCCGTTTATAATGTATCCGGAAAAATTGCATTAGTGGGAGGCGGGATAGGAATTCCACCCCTCTTTGAAACTGCAAAACAACTCACAAAAAACGGATGTAAAACGGATGTTTTTCTTGGATATAATGATGAACTATTTGCTTTTGAACCTTTTGAAGAGATCTGTGAAAATATCTTTATCGCCTCCGAAACAGGCAATGAAGGTTATAAAGGATATATTACCGATATTTTTCATGCACAAAACTACCATGCTGTTTTTACCTGCGGACCGGAAGTAATGATGAAAAAAATAAAAGAACTCTGTGACTCTCAAAATGTTCGGTTTGGCTCTCTATGGAAAGTAGAATGGCTTGTGGCGTAGGCGCCTGCTTGGTTTGCGCTTGCAAAACAATAGAAGGAATGAAACGATGCTGCAAAGAGGGTCCTGTATTTTCGGGAGATTTGCTCACTTTATAGTTTCAAATCTTTTTTTTTATTTCAAATAAACAAAATATTGCGCAAAAAAAGCGTTATAAAATATGAGTTTTTACCAATAGTGAATTATGAAAATTGGGGTTAATACGCGACTTTTTGTTAAAGGGAAAATGGATGGCATCGCTTGGTTTACGTATGAAATCTTTAAACGAATGGTAATCCTACACCCTGAACACGAATTTGTTTTCTTTTTCGACAGACCGTACAATCCTGAATTTATTTTTGCCCCTAATGTGAAGCCGGTAGTAGTTTCTCCACAAGCAAGACACCCATTATTGTGGTATCTCTTTTTTGAAGTCGGAATAAAAAAAGCCTTGCGAAAAGAAAAAATTGATCTGTTCATTTCTCCGGACGGTTGGACTTGTTTGGGTACAAAAGTAAAAACTATTAATGTTATCCACGATTTGAACTTTGAGCATTACCCATCATTTGTATCTCCTATAAGTTTAAGATATTATACCTATTTTTTTCCTCGTTTTACCAAGAAAGCAGATCACTTAATTACTGTTTCTCAGTTTTCTAAAAAAGATATTTCTAATTTGTATCACATTGATGAAGAAAAAATTAGCATTGTTTATAATGCAGCTTCTGATGATTTCTTTGAAGTTGATGAACAAACGAAAAAAGAGACAGTTCAAAATTTAACAGGAGGCGCGCCTTATTTTATCTTTGTTGGTTCGGCACATAAGCGCAAAAATGTTAAGCGAATCATGCTGGCTTTTGATGAGTTTTGCAAAAAAAATGCCGGTTACAAGTTTGTTTTTGCCGGATCAAACAAATATTGGGATAAAGAGATTAAAAATACTTACAACCGGTTAAACCATAAATCTGAGATAATATTTACGGGATACCTCTCCACTGAAGAGATGAATCGTGTGGTTTCAAGCGCTTTGGCATTAGTATATCCTTCTCTTTTTGAAGGATTTGGCGTTCCTATTGTAGAAGGATTTGCTGCTCATGTTCCGGTAATAACGTCTAATGTTACCTCTATGCCGGAAGTAGCCGGAGAATCTGCTCTGTTAGTGAACCCGCTTTCTATTTCCGAAATTACTGATGCCATGGCGCGAATTGCAACAGATGCGCCGCTTCGTAGAAAACTCACACAACTTGGTGCCGAACGAAATCGTGCTTTCTCTTGGGATCAATCTGCCCAACAGTTTTGGACAGTGATACAGGAAATCATGATTAGGTGATTAGATGATTAGATGATAAGATGATTAGATGATAAGATGGCTACTATTAAAAACCTGATTCTTGACCTTGGCGGCGTGCTTTATGATATTCGCTACGAAAATATTGCAGACACTTTCCGCGCCTACGGTTTGCAAAACTTTGAGGAGATTTACGTGCAAGCAGGACAAGCTAAGGAGATTGACTTCTTTGAAGAGGGAAAAATAACACCCACCCAATTTAGAGATTTTATCCGATCGCTTTCATCCGATCATTTAAACGACCAACAAATTGATAATGCGTGGAATGCCATTTTAATAGACCTGCCCGAAGTGAGACTTGAAATACTCAAAGAACTTGGAAAAAAATATCGTTTGTTTTTATTCAGCAATACCAATGAGATAAACTGTATTGAATTTGAACGATTTGTTACAGAAAAATTTGGAGAGAATATTTTCGAAACCCACTTTGAAAAAACCTACTATTCTCATACTTTAGGCATCAAAAAACCAAAACCGGAAGCTTTTCAAAAAATTTGCATGGAGCAAAATCTTTTACCCACCGAAACGTTGTTTATTGACGACACAGAGCGGCATATCCTGGGTGCGCATAAAGCAGGACTGCAAACCTATTGGCTGCATAACGAAAATTTGGAAACAAGTAAAATTATCACTGAATTACTATGAAAGAAAAATCGTTTAAATCTCTCCGTGAAAAGTATCCCAAATTTCATTTTTTGAACTTTGAGTTTGAGGTGCAAGAAAATTGCGTTTTTATGCAGTTTTTCTTCCAAACGAATGAGTTGCTTTTTGCTCCGAAAATGACCTTAAAGTTGGGAAAATATGCACAGAAATTGAACCCAAATGAAATAAACGGACTCGTTTTTAACATTGGACTTATTGAAATGGTAAGTTATTGGAAAGCTACTTGTTCGCCTCAAATTATCATTCATAATTATACTCTTGATACCGTACAACAGAATTGGTGGAAGAAGATATATTACAAAGGATTGGGAGAGTTTTTTTATAAAAATGAGATCAAATGTACGCTGCACGATTTTGTGCAATTTTCCTTTTCGAACGATGCCAAACACTATTCGAAATTACTGTTCAAAGAGATTAAAACATCTCAAAAAGTGATTGTTCCGATTGGCGGCGGAAAAGATTCAGTAGTAACTTTAGAAGAATTGCGAAGAGAGCGAGAGCTTATTCCGTTCATTATTAATCCACGCGGCGCTACTTTGGATTGTGCACACGTTGCCGGATTTAATACTTTAAACGATATAGTTATTTTAGAAAGAGAGATTGATGAACGGCTATTAGATTGCAACAAGCAAGGGTTTCTAAATGGGCACACCCCATTCTCAGCCATGTTGGCTTTCTACACGCTGTTAGTAAGTTATGGAACAGGTGCAAGAGATATCGCTTTGTCGAATGAAGCCAGCGCCAACGAAGCTACAGTCTTGGGAACAGAGATAAATCATCAGTATTCCAAATCATTGGAATTTGAAAAAGATTTTCAGATATATGTGCAAAACTATATGAAAAATTGTGCTTGTTACTACAGCTATCTTCGTTCATATTCAGAGTTGCAAATAGCGGAGAAATTTGCCGAATATCCTCAATATTTCTCTGTTTTTCGCAGTTGTAACGCAGGAAGTAAAGAAAACAGGTGGTGTTGTAATTGTCCTAAATGTTTGTTTGCCTACATTATATTAGCGCCATTTATTAATAAAGATACACGTTTGCAGATTTTTGGCGAAGATTTGTTAAATAAACCGGAAATGGCGCACTTTTTCTACCAACTTATCGGGAAAGAGGCTACCAAACCTTTCGAGTGTGTGGGAACAGTAGCGGAAGTAACCGAAGCGGTAAACATGTTACTCCATCAAAAAGAGAAGGGGTATCTACTCGATCGTTATGCTGTGGATTACAAGGATTATCAAGGATTAAGTTTATTAACTTTTCCATTTTCAAGAGAATATTTTTGATAGGATTCGGGGCATACGGCAATTCCATCACTATTAAAGTGCAGGCGGTGCCCGTACTCGCTTACCCATCCGGCTTGCCGTGCAGGATTTCCTACCACCAAAGCGTAGTCGGCTACATCTTTGGTAACCACTGCACCTGCTCCGATAAAGGCGTATTTTCCAATAAGGTGACCACAAATAATCGTAGCATTTGCGCCTATGGTAGCGCCTTTGCCTACGTGTGTTTTTGCAAATTGAGTTCTACGGCTGATTGAAGAACGTGGGTTTACAATATTCGTAAATACCATTGAAGGACCTAAAAAAACGTCATCATCGCAAGTTACGCCAGCGTAAATAGAGACATTATTTTGCACTTTTACATTGTTTCCCAGCACAACTTCCGGAGAAACGACCACATTTTGTCCTAAATTGCAGTTTTCTCCAATTTTGCAATTTGTCATAACATGCGAAAAGTGCCAAATCTTTGTTCCGGTGCCAATTTGGCAGCCCTCATCAATAATTGCGGTTTCATGTTTAAAATACTCCATTTGCTTAAATTTTAAATCTTTAAATTTTAAATCTTAAATTGCCTTAATCTTTCTTACAATTTTTCTACATAATTTCGGAAAGAAGCGCTTGATATACACCATTATCAATTCGCCTTTTCCCACTAATATTTCCGGTTTTTCTTTTTCAAAAGCGCGGATAATTTTTTTTGCCGCTTGTATTGCAGCAATTCCCTTTGCTTGTCCCGGATCTAATTTGCCGTGCGGTTTTCCGTCTTTTTCCAATGCGTGAAAGGAGATATCCGTTTGCACACGTCCCGGACAAACGATAGTTACCCGAATATTATTATTAAAATTTTCTGCTGCAACTGTTTCAAAGAAACCATACAAAGCATGTTTAGAGGAGCAATAGGCGGAGCGCAAAGGAAATCCAAACTTTCCTGAGATACTTGTAGTTATGGCAATTTGCCCACCTCCGGCGGCAATCATTTTCGGTAAAATGGTTTTCGTTAAGATTACGGGGGCAAAATAATTGACATCCATAATTTTTTTCAAAACAGAAAAATCGGTTTCTATGGTGGTAGCACGTTGGCTGATCCCTGCATTATTAAAAATCAAATCAATAGTTTCAAAACAGTTCCATGCATTTTCTGCTAAAAGTTCTAAAGATTCCAATTGTGACAGATCTGCCGGAAGTAGATATACTTCCTGTGCGCCAAATTGCAGGCATTTTTCTCTTACGTGCTCTAATATATCATTATCAAGTGCAGTTAAAATGAGCCTTGCATGTTGTTTTGAAAGTTCATAAACGCAGGCTTCTCCTATTCCCGAAGAGGCTCCTGTAACCCAAATAACTTTATTTTCAAAATGTTTACTCATAATTATTAAAACGTGCAAAATTATCTTTATTTCTTAACTTCATACACAAATAAAAAATGTACTTTCGCTGCCTTAAAAAAAAGCATGAAACGAAGCGCTATTTTTTCCATAATATTTTCTGTATTAGCACATTGTATTTTTGCACAAACCGGTACTGTAAAAGGCTTTGTATATGATGCTTCCAATGGGGAGCCGGTTAGATTCTGCACAGTTCAATTAGAATCTACTTCTTATGGCTCAATGACAGACCAAAACGGAGGGTTTTTTATTGACAAGATTCCTAATGGAAACTATGTTGTAAGAGTTACTATGTTAGGATATACCACATTTAAAGACTCTATAAAAGTATATGCCAATATGCAACAGAAGCGATATTTAATTGAACCTTCATCACATAAATTAGATGCAGTTCAAATAGATGCGGAGGGGCAACGCAGGGTTCAGGAAACCCGTACTTCTGTTATAACGATTACCCCAAAAGATATTTCGAAGATGCCTTCCATTGGTGGGGCACCCGATTTTGCGCAGTATTTGCAGGTATTACCGGGCATTGTATCTACCGGCGACCAAGGAGGACAACTTTATATTCGCGGAGGCACTCCTATTCAAAATATGCTACTCCTTGATGGCATGTTGATTTATAACCCTTTCCACTCTATTGGGCTATTTTCAGTGTTTGATACAGAAATTTTGAGTAGCGCAGACGTTTATACGGGTGGATATGGCGCCGAATTTGGCGGCAGGATCTCTTCCGTAATGGATATTCAAACAAGAGATGGAAACAAAAAACGAATTTCAGGAAAATTGGATGCCAATATGTTTGGTGCTCATGCACTTTTAGAAGGACCATTGGTTAAATTGGATGAAAATAAAGGTACTACTTTAAGTTTCATCCTGTCCGGAAAAGGTTCTTATTTAAGTCAAAGCGCAGGTATCTTTTATCCTTATGTCAAACAAGGACTCCCATACAACTACTGGGATCTGTATGGAAAACTCTCGTTAACTACTAAAACAGGTACCAAATTTAGTTTATTCGGCTTTAATTTTGATGATCAGGTAAATTACTCGGAAGTAGCTAATTACAATTGGAAAAATTGGGGGTTGGGCGCACATTTCTTAATCATTCCGGGTGAAGTACCCATGAGTATGGATGGAACGCTCTCTTATTCTTCTTATACTTCCTCAATGAACGACGCCGGCTTTGCCCCGCGCTCTACCGCCCTGAATGGCGCTATGTTTAAATGGACTTTTAACTATTTCGTCGGAAGAAGTATCTTCTCTGCAGGTTTAGATGTTAATCTATTTACTACAAAATATTCATACCCTGATAAAAATAACGTCGTTAGAGATTTAGACCCGGGATATACCACAGATTTAGCAGTTTTTGTAAAATACAAATATAATCTTAAAGATATTTTTCTTATAGAGCCAAGTTTCAGGCTACAATATTATGCCTCATTATCGGCTGCCTCGCCTGAACCCAGACTGGCTCTCAAGTATAACATTACCAACAAAATCAGACTAAAACTTGCGGGTGGATTGTACTCCCAAAATTTTGTCGGGCTCTCTTCCGACAGAGATGTTGTGAATCTATTTTACGGATTTTTATCAAGCCCATCCGACTCACAACTCCCTGACACTTTCTTTGGAGATGAACCTAAAAACAACTTGCAAAAAGCGCAACACATTGTTTTAGGAGTTGAATTAGACCTGCTGAAATATACAAATATTAATATTGAAGGTTTCTTTAAAAACTTTTCACAACTTACCTCAGCGAATAGATACAAACAATACAGTAACGAAAACGATTTTATTTGGGAAAAAGGAAAGGCTTTCGGCGGAGATATTACTGTGAAGTTTGAACATAAAGACTTCTATGTATGGGCTGTATATTCTTTAGGTTGGGTAAAAAGAACAGATCCGGAAATTACTTACTATCCACACTTCGACAGAAGACATAATCTTAATATTCTCGCCTCTTATCAATGGGGCAAGAAGCGAAAATCGTGGCAAGCAGATGTGCGTTGGAATTTCGGTTCAGGATTTCCTTTTACACAAACTCAAGCTTTTATTCCGAATTTGGGGTTCGGAAATATTACCGACAACTGGATGGAAAAAAATGAAGATATCTATATCATGCTCGCCGATATTAATAAGGGAAGACTCCCATCATACCACAGATTGGACTTAAGTTTGAAGAAAAAATTCTTCATTGGAGAACGAAATATTATTGAATTAAGTGCCTCGGTTACCAATGTGTATAATTACAGTAACATATTTTACGTTGATCGCTTAACTACAAACATTATCTATCAACTTCCTATTATTTACGCCATCGGTGTTGCATGGAGCTTCTAATAGAGTTCAAGGGAATCAATTTGGTAACAAACGCCAAAACCACCGCCACTCCGCTGCAAACTAACAAACTTTGAATAAGTCCTATATGCAAATAGTTTTGGGCTAAAAATACGATGCCAAGCAATAAACAGATATAAAGAAAACATCGCATGTAGGGCAGGGTTGAAAACGGAATCTTCAACAGTTTAAACGCCATAATAAACTGCATTACTGCAATGGAAGTTTGTGTAGCGAGGCTGGCAATAGCTGCACCGCGCGCTTCCAATATTGGAATTAATGTGAAATTTATCGCAATATTAACTACAATAGCTATGGCAGAAGTAATGTTCAATATGCGGAGACTTCCGTTTGCAGTGAGTAAAGTGCCAAAAATATAGGTCATCGAAAACGGAATAATGCACGGTATAAGGAAAATAAACACCTGTGCGCTTTTTTCTGCAATCTCCGGATATATATAGGAGAGTACCGGCATACGATAAGCAATAAGCAATATGGCTGAAGTAACAGAGAAAAAGAAGAGTATAGTAAATGCGCTTTTAATGATAGGAACCAAATCCTCTTTTTTCTTTATCATCTTAGAAAATAAAGGCAACAGTATTACTGAAAATAGATATGCTATCATTACCAATACTTCCAAAAATCGAAAAGGAAAAGCAAAAATGCCGGCTTGATCAGCAGCAATAGATTTTGGCAAAATCCGCTCAATCATTACCGAATCAATACGTCCGTAAATAGCCATAAGCATTGTAAGTAGGGCAAACGGAAAACTTTGTTTTAGAATAGCTCTGAAAAATGTGAGATTCCAAGAAAGTGTAATAATTTTTGCTTTGTACAAAACGATAACTAATGCCACAGCAACGGCAATTAAATAGGAAACAGTTTGAGCATAGATAAACCACATGATTTGGAATGGCTGTTCTATAACATTGCCCCAAAGCAAGATACCACAGATTACAATCATTAATAGTTTGTCTAAAACAGACAAAATGCTATCGGTTTTAAACATTAATAAGGCAGCCACATTAGAGCGCAAGTACAAAATTAGAGAATTTAAAAATTGGTTAAATGCTGCCCACGCTAAAATTTTCAACTGGAAGCTATCGTATCCTATAATGAGTCCTGCAATAAAAACTACAAACAGATAAAATAGTGCCAACACAATTCTTAAAGATAAAATTCCGGCAATATGTTTGGATAGAAGTTGGGTGTTCTGCGCAATATTTCTATTATTAAAATTCGTTAATCCCATGTCTAACAACATATTAAACATAAATGTAAAATTAAAAACCGCAAAATACAAACCAAAAGTTTCGGTACCAACCAATTTCTGAACTCCCATATCAATGCCAAAAGTCCAAAATGGTTTAATCAGCAAATTGAGAAGAAGAAGAATGAAAAGGTTGAAAAGGAAATCTTTCTGTTTCATGAATAGTAATAATAATGCGTGCAAAAGTAGGGTTTTATATGTAACTATGGTTGAAAAGATTTTTTTTGTAAAGAATTTCTCTATTTTCGCTGCCCTAATAAAAAACCGATGCTACACATTCAAACCTTAAGAGAGAACGCTAATTTTGTCCTTAATAGACTGAAAATTAAAAATTTTGATGCCCAACAGATTGTAAAAGATGTGCTGGAATTAGATGTAGAAATTAGAAATCTGAAAAAATCGTTAGATGATAACTTAATGGAACAAAACAAACATTCCAAAGAGATAGGCATTATGTTTAAATCCGGAAAAATTGATGAAGCAAATCAAACCAAAGAAAAGATTGCACAACTAAAAACCGAAGAAAAAGAGAGGCAGGAGTTATTGACAACCAAAGAGGTCGCCATTCAAGAATTGATGATCCTGATGCCCAACCTACCACATGCCAGTGTTCCTGAAGGGAAAAATGCGGAAGACAATGAGATTGTGCATGCGGAAGGAGATGCCACACCGCTTGATAACGCTTTATCTCACTGGGATTTAGTTAAGAAATTTGATATTATTGATTTTGATTTAGGGACAAAAATAACAGGGGCAGGATTTCCTGTGTACAAAGGAAAAGGGGCAAAATTGCAACGGGCACTCATTAACTTTTTTTTAGATACAGCGACAACAAACCATTATACAGAGATTCAACCACCTTACATGGTAAGTAAAGATTCGGCGTATGCCACAGGGCAACTTCCGGACAAAGACGCGCAAATGTATCACGTTGGTTTAGATGATTTTTATTTAATTCCCACAGCAGAAGTACCTGTAACAAATATGTACAGAGATATGATTTTAATAGAATCCGATTTTCCTATCAAACTTTGCGCCTATTCCGCATGTTTTCGCCGAGAAGCAGGCTCTTATGGAAAGGATGTTCGCGGTTTAAACCGTTTACATCAATTCGACAAAGTGGAGATCGTACAAATTCAACATCCTGATAAATCTTATCAAGCATTGGAAGAGATGAAAATGTATGTTATGTCGCTCTTACAACAATTGGAACTACCATTCAGAGTGGTAAAACTATGCGGTGGCGATATGAGTTTTACTTCAGCATTAACTTACGACATGGAGGTATTTTCGAAAGCCCAACAGCGATGGTTGGAGGTAAGCTCCGTTTCCAATTTTGAATCATTTCAAGCAAACCGCATGAAACTTCGTTTTAAAGATAAAACCGGAAAAACACTTTTAGCGCACACACTAAACGGAAGCGCTTTAGCCCTTCCCCGCATCATGGCAGCCTTATTAGAAAACAATCAAACCGATGCGGGAATACTCATACCGCGTGTATTGCAAAGTTATACAGGATTTGAAATGATAGACTAACGCGCTCGCTTACACTGGTTATCTCCTTCGCTTGTCTATTATTTTAATAGGTTTACGGCTAATTTCCGGAGTAGTGATCGTTTTTATTTGAGAGGCAGTACATATTTCAACTTCAGGTGCTACGCGAATACGCGCTCTGAATCGGTCTTTTAAATCTTTTATTACATCAAAGCCGGGTTCTTCCCGCAATCCTATTTTTGCCACAATATCGTCATTTCCACATTCATTATCAGTTACTTCAATAAGATAATTTTCTATATAGGGAACATTGTCTAACACATCAAAAATGGCAGGAGGATAGAGTGTTGTGCCTTTGTATTTGATCATCTGATTTAATCTTCCAATAATAGGACTTATTCTCATGGTAGTTCTACCACATTTGCAGGGTTCATAGTGAAACCGCGCCAAATCGCCTGTTCTAAACCTCAGTAGCGGCATCCCTTCCACACCGAGTGTCGTAATGGTTAACTCTCCCGCTTCCCCTTCCGAAACAACCTTTCCGGTTTCGTCAATCAATTCACATATAATAAGTTCGGGATGATGATGACCACCGCAACCATACCCACACTCTGTAAAAGAGGTTGCCATCTCGGTGGAGGCGTAAGTGGAGTAGAGTTCCACATCCCATTTTTCCTTAATACTTTGCCCCAGCAAGTTCAAAGAAAAATCCTGTTCTCTCAAATTTTCACCAATACAAACCAATTTCTTGATACTTGAGTTTTGGTAGTCAATGCCGTTTTCTTCGGCGTATTTGATAAGTTTAAGAATGAAAGAGGGCACTACAACGGCGATGTTGGGTTTTATACGTTGAATGGTATCCCATTGCAGTTCGGCGATACCGTTCCCCACGCGAATAATACTTGCACCTAATCTTCGAATACCCAAAAAGTATGCCAATCCTGCCATAAATCTCTTATCTAATGTGGTCATCAGTTGAAAAATATCTCCTTTTTTGGCGCCGGCACATTCAAAGGATATCTGCTCGTTGTAGGCTAATCTCTCCAAATCAGCTTCGGTCATGGCAAAAGTTACAGGCTCACTGAGCGTACCGGAAGTCGTGATATAATCTATGATCTTTTCCTTCGGAACACAAATGAAATCTTCGTTATGATGCTGTAAATCTCTTTTCTCGGTAAACGGTATTTGTTGTAAACCTACAATGGTATTAATTTTGTGAATATCAATATTATTCTGCAAAAACATCCGTTTATAAAAAGGAGAATGTGCTTGCATGTATTGCAGCGCCATTTTCAATTTTTCTTCTTGAAAATGTTTGATTTCTAACCTCGAACTATACTCAATTTTTTCGTTCATATTTGTTTTTTGTTACGGATTATTGTTTTCAGTACCACCGATTAATCTGTGGCAGTAAATATAAAGTTCACAAATTCTTCTATCCACCCAGTTGCTTTTCCGTTGGGTTTGATTCCGAAGCCGTGCCCATTTTCCTCAATTAATAAAAATTGGTGTTTCACATGGGATTCAGTCAATGCTTTTGCAAAAACCACACTGTTTCTGTAGTCAACAGTTTTATCACCCGTACAATGTAAGAGAAAGATCGGGGGGGTGTCGGCATGTACATGATTTTCCAAACTCATCATCTGTTTTAATCTATCATCATAATGATTACCCAATAGATTTTTTCTTGATTTTTTATGACAGATACTATCTTGCATAGAGACAACCGGATAGATCATTGCGGCAAAATAGGGTTTAAGATTTTCTTGTGTTTCACATCTCATATCTGCATGAATTGCTGTTGTTCCCGCCAAATGCCCGCCTGCCGAGAATCCCAAAATGCCTATTTTTTCGGGGTTGATAGCATATTCACAACTGTTAGCTTTTACAAGTTGCATGGCACGTTCCAAATCCTGAATCATGGCAGGATGATGATTGCCGCGTTTGGCAGTTCTGTATTTTAGTACAAATGCAGTAATCCCTTTTTTGTTAAGATATCTTGCCACAGAAAAACCTTCATTAGCCATATCTAACCAATAATAACTTCCTCCCGGACAAACAATGACTGAAATACCTGAGGAATCTTGTTTTTCAGGTAAAAAAACAAATAATTTGCTCCATTTTTCTTGGTGTGTCTTCTCTGCACTTTCCCAAATTTTGATTTTTTTTTGTGCAGAAACAGTACAGCAGAAGATAAAAAGTGTAATGTAAATAATTATTTTTTTCATTATCAATAGTTTTTTTATCTCCCCTATTCAATCTCCTTAATAATAGTATTTATTCCAATAAACTCGGAACAGGTAACCAATGCCCCAATAGTTACACCCAAAATTCCATGAGAATTAATATTTTGTCCGGTCAAAAACAGATTTGGAATTTTAGTTTTTTGAGAAACAACCATGTGTATTGGAAAATTGGGGTCTCTTACAATTCCATACATGGAACCCTCTTTGGTAGCGGTATAGTCTCGATAGGTAAGAGGGGTTGATGTATAGTAAGAATCAATGGCTGAATTTATTCCGGGGAAAGATTGTTCCAATTTTTGCAGTAGTTTGCAGGCTTTTTCCTCTTTAAACTCCAAATAATCATTTCCCCGATTTCCCACCCGTGTGGCTTCCCATTTTTTCACTTCTTCATAGCGCATATAGGCGATGAGTTTTGCGCTGTCTGCAAAAAGCGCTTTATCTTCAACACACTGATGGATATACAAGTAACTTTCAGGCCACTTTTTTGCATCATAAAATTGATTTTTCCAAACATCTTCGTGCTCGTAGAAATAATAGTTGTAGTTCAAGTAAGGGGTTGCATTTTCTTTAAACTTGATATACACTGTAAAGTTTGATATTGAGTTTTCTAACTCACTGATTCTTGTTCTGTAAAATTTTCGAATAAGCGGAGAATCAATTTTATCTAAAGTGGCATGCGGGTGCATATTGGAGATAAACGAATCTGCCTCAATCACTTCGCCGGTAGAGAGGTGCACGGAGATGGCTTTTTCGGCGTTACAATCTATTTTTACCACTTCCGCATGGGTCATTATGGTTCCTCCAAAAGATTGAATAGATTTTGCCAAAGAGTGTGCAATAGAATCGCTCCCACCAATAATTCTAAAAGCGCTTTGAATAAAGAAATTGTTGATTAATGCATGAATGTAGATGGGCGTTCTGCCTTTTATTCCTCCATATAGCGGAAGATTGCTTGCCAGCACATCTTGCAAACGCGGATTTTTTGTGATAGCAGCAATAAATTCATTGATTACGGTTGTATTATTAGCAGATTCAATAGATGCAGGATTGCTGATCGCTTGAATATTAAATATAGGTGAAGAAACTGCTATCTCTCTGATCTTTTCAACATATAATTGAATCTCATGACGATGAGTTGGAAATTGTTGAGAGAGTACCTCAATAAAATTTTCATAGCCCGATGCAAATTTATACTCATCTCCGGCAATGGAGATAACATCATAACCCGAAGGGTCTAATCTGCTTATCTTAACATCGTCTAAAAGATTAAAATATTTAAAGAAACGATTCAGGATTTGTCCCTCCTCCATACTTCCGATATAGTGCATACCGGTATCGAATTTTGTGTTTTTTCTATTGAATGTTTGCAGACACCCGCCAATTTGGTGATTTTTTTCTAATACAATCACTTCAAATCCATTCTTGGCAAGGATATAACCACACTCCAATCCGCCTAACCCGCTCCCGATGATCAGTACTTTATGTTTCATTCCTTTTTTCTATTATTAATTCAACAGGTTTTCTATCTCTTCTTTGGATAATTTGCGGTAAGTGGGTTGCATGAGATCGTTAAATGTTACTTCGTAATATTGTTCATCGTAAAACGAAAGCACGGAGTTGGTATCGGGTGTACATTCTAAATATAGAATATCCGGCAAGTTTAATCCTTTTTTTTCACAGATCTGTTTAGCCAAACTGTATCCTGCTGCGGTAATTGATGTTCCGGGGTTATCTTGATAGAGTTCGGTAACCACCACCACTTTCTTATCAATTTTGTCAATAATTTTCAAGCCGCAGGCGGAGGGCTGGCCCCACAGGCCTTCAAAGTTAAAAATTTCGTTGTAATATTTTTCAGGAACTTCCATAACTAACTTCTTAACTTCTCATCTTCTCATCTTCTCAACTTCTCTCCTCACTTCTTTCCCAAACGATTTATTTATCAACCCTCTATCTCGCGTGCGGTAGGTGCCGTCTTCCATTTCGCGCATCATCACTTTGGTAAACAAGCGCATCATTTTTGATTCTTGCGACTCATCGGCGTAAAATGTTTCCCATGCGTGGTGATACAGTTCTTGCAACTTCTCGGCGCTCATTTGTTTGGGATGGAAAACCACTTCTCCTGCATTGTAGTGGTCCCAATTTTTGTCAAAAATGCGGTTTTCTCTCAGCATATCATCGTAAGCTTTGGTGTGTGGAAATGGCGTCATTACAGTAAATTCGGCTAAGTCCAAGTCAATTTCGAGGAGAAAATCAATAAGGCGTTTTATGTCGTCTTCACTATGATTATCAAGTCCTAACAAGATAGTTCCTTCAACGCCAATCCCATAATCGTGGTAGCGTTTCACACGCTCTTTGATATAATCGGAGGTATCGTAAACAGCTTGATATACATACCAAGCGCCGGCTTGCGCGGCGAGGTCAAGAATTTTAGGATTGTCTTCAATGGTATGACTAATCCATTTTTTCTTGAGCGGAATCATCTCCTTAAAGAGTTGAATTTCCCATTCATCGCTCTGTGCCAACGAGTTATCCACTACAAAGAGGCGGTTGTTCTCAATGGAAGCCAACTCTTCCACCACCTTATCCATAGGGCGCGGGCGAAATACTCTGCCGCCCAAATAGGAGACCGCACAAGGATAGCAACTAAAGCGACAACCGCGTGAGGCATGAAACAAGTCCACCATTTGCACGCCTTTATGATTATACAGTTCATACTTGTACAAATCGCGGCGGGCAGGACCTACAGACTCAATAGCAGGGTGTTTTCCCATAAAATTATAGACTTTTTTGAGGGCGTTGTTTTTAAAATCGTTAAATACCTCTTCCATGCGTCCTTCGGTTTCTCCAAGAAAAACAGAATCAGCATGTTCCATCGTTTCTTCCGCGTGCAACATAGTGGATATTCCACCAAAGATCACTTTTTTGCCCTGTTTTCTATACTCATCGGCAATAGCCCAACCACGTTTTACCTGCGTGCTCAGCATCATGGAGATCCCCACAAAATCGCATGCTTCATCAAAATGGATCTCTTCCACGTTCTCATCTGTAAATGACACTTCTATATCGTCGGGGATGGTAGCTGCAAACACCACAGGACCGTGCGGCGGCAAATTAAAAGTAGTTTGCCCCGGTAGTTTATTCCATTTCGGATAGATTAATTTGAATTTCATTGTTCAAGATATTTATTGATTGATAAACAGCATAGATAATTTGGCAAACCGATTCTCTCCATGATACACCACAGCGCTGATTTTATGGGTATCATCTTCATTCAACGAGAGGGAAATAGAGAATGTAACTTCTCTGTTTTCCAATGGATTAATAACATTCAAAAATTTTATGTTATCTATTTTCTTCAAGAAAAGGTTGCGCTGCACTATCTCTACTAATAGTTCTTTGATAATTTGAATAATACAGACCCCCGGCGTAATCGGATGGTCTGGAAAATGCGCTTGATAGATAAAGTGTTCGGGATTAAATTCAATGATATAATCAACCCCTGTTGCCGTTTGAGCAGAATCTTTTACACGAAAAAAATTATCTTTAAGTATCATTATTCTCTATTTGGGGCTGTTCGCGGTAATAAACTCCGCCATTACTTTTATAGATTTAAAAATCTCTTTTCCTTGATTCGGGTCTTTTAGTTTAATACCGTACTCTTTTTCCATTAATACGATTAATTCAAGCGCGTCAATAGAATCCAAGCCCAAGCCTTCGCCGAACAAAGGCGCATTTTCGTCAATATCTTCAGGTTTAACATCTTCCAAGTTTAGCACTTCGATAATTTCATTCTTCAATTTTAAAATTAGTTCTTCCACTTTGTATTTTTTTTATAATTAATAATTTAACTCCTTATCTCCTTAACTTCTTAACATCCGGCATATTGCCGTAGTGGCGGCTTCCTACACATTCTCAACGCGAGCATAGTTGTTGGGCGTAATCGAAAAAACGCCGCGAAAATAGTAAAATATCTGTCCGCACGAGGTAATGCCCCGATTGCGGCAGGGCAAACGCATTAAAATTTTAATTTTATTAATTTTTTGGGCGTTCCCCTCACCATCCTCCCACCTGCTCACACACGTTCGGGTCGCGCTTTACGCTATACTCCTCGCTTAACTTGTTTTGTAGCAAGTGCTTACTCGTATCACACGTACTGCTTCGTGGCTTCTATGCGCTGTGGGGTGCCGCTGCAATCGCTAACGCAGGGGATTGAACGGTTTTCACACACACCGAAGGTACTGTCTTACACTCGGCGCAATTTTTGTTAAAAAATGTTATTTTTGCACCGCCAAAGGAAGGCATCAAGCGATACTTTGCACTGATGTCTATCTTGTATTGTGGAAACTTCGTGTTTCC
>Ga0123354_10001014_pt1 | contig 32082 bp, 23 predicted proteins | sample TergutLab28metaG_2_FD_97872 | JGI IMG/M metagenome (GOLD analysis project Ga0123354, IMG submission 97872) | Labiotermes labralis P4 segment gut microbial communities from Petit-Saut dam, French Guiana - Lab288 P4 | ecosystem: Host-associated > Arthropoda: Insects > Digestive system > Gut ... | reverse complement strand
CGCGTGAAAAAAATTTTCCAAAAACACACGAAAAGAGAATACAAAAGAGCGAAAACACGTTATTTATATAAACACATGAAAATAGAGACCAAAAATGAGGAGAAAAAAACGAGAGAAAAATTAAAAAAAAAAAAAAAAAAAAAAAAAAAAAAAAAAAAAAAAAAAAAAAAAAAAAAGAACCAGCAAAAAAAGCTACTAGCGTTGATCCGCACCAAGCGCAAGTTTGCTGCTCGTGGTCCGTTTGCCCATTACTGCGCACGAAACGCATTGCGCGCCTGTGCCACGGGGATATGCAGTATAACTGTAATAGGGGTTCTGCATACGTTAAAGTATTTCAGATGTTGGCTGAGGGCCTGGACGTGGTCATACTCAGGTCTTCACTATGACGGGCAAGGTCCTTTGGAGGGGGGGGGGGCAGGTGTGGTTGGATGGATATCTTGACCTTAAACCCAGAATGTTTTAGTCGTGTAGGCCAAAGCCTCTTGTGGACTATAGAGAAACCACATTGACCGTGGACCTTTGTCAATGCAAACAGGATGTATAGTCTTTTAATTATACCCTTGCATTTCCCCTGCAACCAAGGCAAATTATGGAAAATCTCTCAGGGTAGCTGGAAAACGCGATTCTCATGTCATCCTGTTGACTTGGCTGCCTTTTAAATGGCAGCCTCACCTGGCCTGCTGATATTCAATTACTTTCAGGAAGGTCTCAGGTGACTGGCCAGGCTTCAGCACCATTGTCTTCCAAGCTTCTGAACTAGGAGTTCCCTACACCAAGCAACTTTCAATGAAACTCAGTTTAGTGCTCCAATCATAACATAGAAATTAAAGAAGTCCCCCACGCTTGTCACAAAACAGCCAATGTAGCACTACCAGCATACAAAACCCAACAGAAAATTGAGTAGACCTGCAAATGACACTGATTGTGATAATTCTGGCGCAGAAAGGCAGGAAAACAAATGTAAACCATCAATAATATACATGTAATATTTCACTATTTATGAATTTCTTATTCATGATGCAAGTCCAGAAACTAATGGAAATGACATGAAGACAATACTACCATTATGTACATCACAAAATGGTACTTGTTGAAGTGGACATGTTGGAACATTCAATTAAAAGCAGTTAACATTTACTGCAATACTGCTGTACAGAATTGACACAGGAAGCTATTTTGCTAAACAAAATGACAAATACGATTTCTATGGACTATCAAGAGTCTAGCTGAAAAGCACGGGTAACAATTCTGCCTCTTATGAGCAGCAATACTCCAACATATAAGAAATACTTCTTGGTCATCACTACATACATTATTAAAAACACGCACACAAAACACACAGCTGGATGGTGCCTGACTGTGTACTAGTGCATAATACAGTTCAGTACTGTTGCAGCTGAAAGCCACACCATGGCTAGTCAAAATCAGCCTCCATAGCCAAGACACCACTGTAAGTTACAAGAAACCAACCATGCATTTCACCTGCATTAGTATCTTGTGGGAAGAAAGAAAATACACCTACAATAAACCCAAAATGTTACTGGCCCTGAATTGAGAGAGGAAGCTTAATGCTGAAAACTGGGAAAATACATTAATAGTTCAGACATTACATCCATATCTACTACTTGTACCATACCTCTGATCCTCCTTCGGTATATTTGCAACATATGCTAACATATGGGTTTGTCCCAACCACAAACCTGAATACCTTGTAATGTGATTGGTTTTCAATTACCTTTTGGATAAACACATAACTGCTGAAGTTATATAAAGCCAAATGTGATGACTGTGGATGAATGGTCCTGTGGAAGCTGTAACAGCTCTTCTTTAGCATACTATCCAAACATTCACTTGCAGTGTGTAAAACCCTTTGCCAGGTAAGCTGTCTCTGCTGGAGAGGAGAATCAGGCATTTCATAAATGTGAACCTGATGTAGTACCAGTGGTAACATCTCTTTTTTTTTAAAAAAAAACATCTTATTAGGATGATTAAATTGAGAATGAGATCTTCACAGCATGTAGTGCATGAGAAAAACTGTACTTTCAAAACCAAAGGGAAGGCAGAATTTGCAAAACCTAGGTTCAGATGGACAGATAATATGATAATGTATTACACAATATATATATATGGTATAAGAATATGTACTGGACTAATGCAGCTGTGAATGAGATCCAGTCTTTCCAAGGTGATGAAACTTCCAAATTCAAGAGATGAGGAATGTTCTAACATGCTGGGCAACAAGTAGTATCTCATGGACTCTGTTCCATGTATTAAGCCAAGTTTCAAAACCAAACAGTCAATATCTTTGCCCTATTTTCTTTCCATGAAAGAGAAGAGCTTATCACTATTGTGATGTATGGGACTCCTTCACATTTTGAAACTGGTCAAGGACTTCCATGAAACTTAGAATGTACATGAGGCCATTACAGGATACCCAAATATTGTACTTGTGAGAGTTTTACAGTTCTAACAACCTGGCAGACACACAAACTTGTGAGCTTACAGCAACATCAGCTCCACTTTCATGTAAGATCCTGAAATTATGTGTGACATCAGAGCCTCAAAAACTGCAACTTTTATAAGGGCAATTTTCTTATGCAGAATGTAGGAACAACATAGTTCCTGCATGAATATAGTCTTCAGTCTGATGACAATAATTAAGGAACCGCAAGAGGTAGGCATGTGAAGTCTAGTATGCAGATGCACACACACCATTCCTACAAATTCTGTGTAAAATACAGTTCGTAAGTAAAAAATAAGGAACCTGACTGCCTACAGTGCAAGATTTAGACAATTTTAACTCAAACCAATCCAAACTTCTTATTTTCAAGGAGGAGACATTACCAATAATACCAACAACACATTTACAGATGCAGGCAGTAAAAAATTCTAAGTCAACTAGGATCTGAACGTATGACCATCTATGAGAATGCACAAGTTTAGTGTGTGAACCTAGTCAACTAATCTGTATTTTACTGTTGGATTATAAATTCAAATTTCCTCAACATGCCATAACAACACATATCTGTAGGACTGGAAATATGTGCAACATGAAATTAAGTATTACAAAAATGAAATAATGGGTTCCATTTTTAATACTGCAAATTTAACTAGGACTAATACTGGGTAGGGTCAATGTATTAACAAGACTGCAAAATAACTGTTTTATATATACACATGTATAAATATAACATATAATTGTACTGGAACACAGTGGAGACAAAAACAATTTACAATAAAAACTACAAAGAGGGTTTTGAATACAATGCCCCTTTCTTCATTTCATTTTGTAGTTTAAAATCTACAATCAAGGTCAATATTCCTTCCAAATATTTCACATTATTTATTCCAGCTGGCAAGAACAGCCTGCATCATAAACAGTATGTGTACTGAAATACTTAGAAGCTGAAAGTTCACCCTATAACAGGCCACAAAGGCCCAGAAGTGTAGCAGAGGTATAGCTCTACTCTTTCTTTAACCTCGGCGCTATATGGGGGTGGGTGGTCAACGCCACGCCCCGGTGGCTTTACCCCAGGGAAAGACCCGGCACCCACTGTATAGGAAGCTGGGTAGGCCCCAGTGCTGGTCTAGACAGGTGCAGAAAATCTTGCCCCCCACCGGGATTCGATCCCCAGACCGTCCAGGCCATAGTGAGTAGCTATACCGATTGAGCTATCCTGGCCGAAAACCCTTCTTAAATCAGCCAGAGGCTAACTTTCGAATTACGTTTGCCAGCATGATTTTACGTAATTATACAGTCCATAAAAAATGAATCTACCATGCAGTGAGTCAACCTTTACAAATGTTCTAATTCAGAGCCACTGACACATCATACACATTCACACTTGGAAGTAAATGTACTTGACGTTAAGCATTTTAGTATAACTGTGTATAAAAGCTGTTTAGATCTCAGTCTTAAAATCATATAATCATACACCACATAGAGTCTAAAGCTCAACGTCAAGTGATTAACAGAATTCTATGCACACAAACTATTTTCTACAGGCATAAAAAAATCTGTGGCAACAATGAGCTCCACTTTACATAAAATCAGGCAATCAAAGGATATACATATTGTGTGCACTTGGTAATTTGAAGGTCTTTCTTTTTTTTTTCCTAACCTTCTGCACAAGAACATGAATGTTTTACAGCCATTCTAATTCAATTAATTATATTACTACAAGTCTCATTTCATACACTCACAAGCTACTGTTTGCACTACAACATTCTGGTGGAATGAAATAATTTAATATGATTTCCTAAACAATGCATATAATTAAGACTTTTCTAAAAAAAAAAAAGAAGTCATAAACCACACTGGATGATTACATACTGACACAGCAGGTAAGCTATCGTGTATATTTACTAACAAGATACAGTCCCTGTACATGTCATGGAGTATATGGAGAAGTGGAGATACAGCTCCACTCATTTTTAAACTCAGTGTTAGATGCGAGTGGTCAGCTACAAGCCCCATCTACTGTTATCTCCAGGGAAGTGCACCCTCCTCATACCCACTAATAGAGACTGGATGGTATATTCAGTAAACAATTACTTAAAAGCCAACAACAATCTCTCCCTTGTGGTCACTAGAATGTTTTTCCAATGCCTCTAGATTTGGAAACAGCTTGTTACATTCACTACATTTATAATGCTTATTATGGACATGAGATGCAACATGTTCCTTCAGAGACTGTGTGTCTGAGTATCTTTTCGAGCAAAAAGTACAGTTGTAGGGTTTCTCACTCATATGCATAACAATGTGCTTCTGAAGATTGCCACGCAATGAAAATCTTTTCAGGCATATGTCACACTCATAGGGTTTGTCTCCTGTGTGAAGTTTCTGATGATTGATGAGGGCCTGACGATGTCGAAACTCCTTACTGCACACATCGCACTTGTATGGCTTCTCTCCAGTATGGAGAGTCTGATGACTTTTTAATGCATGGCGCAAGGCAAAACCCTTACCACATTCTGTACACTGAAATGGTTTTTCCTTTGTATGTACCAACATGTGTGTTTTCAGATTACCTGCTTGAGTAAATCTCCGATTACAAACCTCACAGACGTGAGGTCTAATGCCACTGTGAATCATACAATGAGTTTTCAGAGTATCTGCATGGAAGAATCTCTTTTTGCACATTTTACACTCATGACTCTTCTCCCCTTTGTGCTTTACAGAATGTAATCTTAAATTAGAGGCCTGCAGGAACCGTCTGCCACATATTTCACATAAATAAGGTTTCCCATCTGTGTGTACCAGTCTGTGTGTCTTCAGTAAATTGGGATGATAGAAACTCTGGCCACAAATATCACATGAACATGTCTTGGGTTTATGCTTGTATGAATGTTTCTGCACACCAGCAAATGTTGGGAATGACTTCCCACATTCTGGACACTTATGTGGCCACTCACTTGAAGAGTTCCCTAAACCAGCTTCAGCATAATGACTTGAGAAGTCCTGTGAACTGTAAGAAATGCATACATTTTTTATTATATTACAAGGCGAGGCATAATATACAAGCTAGGAATTAGGAAAATAGAAGTGCACTGACTTTACCAAGGAAATCTACTTTAAAATTATGCGTTTTAATGGTATATGCATAAAATTAATTTAATTTACACCCACAAGAAAAGTATGGTCTTCCCCACGCCAATTATCATGGGACTTGTAAATTCTCAACAGCATGATGTGCAGATCTCTTATATTGAATTACTGAATTTCACCCATTTTTGAAACAATACATGAGGAAAGTACAGAAAGAAAGTCATTTAAGTCCCTACGTAAAGCACTGCTTTCACTTCACCAATATCCACGAAACTCAATGGCAAAACGTTAATGCTTAATGTACGACATTCATCATTGACATGCAGCCAAATTCTCCTGCACTGTAGTTATTAAGCCTTCCTTACACATCAAAAGTAACACCTTACATGGAGACAAGTCTGTCCGTGACCCAGTATCAGCGACCGGACCACTTGTTGGATTTTCATCAAATGTGCTATACTGTTACTTACAAAAGTTGTTGAGGAGGTGTTAAGTTTCATGAAAATTGGCACAGTGACAGTCATAATTTACTCAGCAGTGTAAACTAATTTCTACCCATAATTCCCACATTTCTTGACCAATTTGAGAGAAATTTGGTACAGATCTCCACAAAACTTTACCATGAGCTTGATGCAGTCAGTCATACTTCACTTCAGGACCTAAATACACTTATGCCATTGTTTTGTACATTTTTATCTTATTTGAAGGAAATTTGGTAGGAGATAAAAATGTACTGAGTGATTATGAGTTTCATGAAAATTGGTGCAGGGTAAGCTACACTTTATTTGGGGCATGAATAAATTCCTTCCTTACTCTCAATTTATTTCTGAATTGGGTGAAATTCAGTGCAAGGAAATGCCACATGATGTTCAATGTGTGATTTCGTGAAAATCAAAGCAAGAAATACCACATTTTTGTGTGTGCGCAAATAAAAGTACATTTATGCATGTATAATATTTTTTTATACATTTTGGGAGTAATAATGCCTTGGTTTATCTATAATTTTACTGTCACTTTGTATGAGTGTGAAACTTGGTCACTCACAATGAGGCAGGAATGTAGGCCAATAGTGTTCGAGGGTGCTCAGGAGGATATTTAGGCCTCTGAGGGACGAGGTAACATGGGAGTGGAGAAGACTATATAATGAGGAGCTGTATGATCTGTACTCCTCAACAAACATTATGCAGGTGATCAAATCAAATGAGATGGAGAGGGGGGGGGGGCATGTGACATGTACGGGGGACAGGAGAGGTGCATACAGGGTTTTGGTGGTGGGACGTGAGGGAAAGACACCACTTGGAATACCAAGGCATAGATGGTGGAATAATATTAAAATGTATCTTCAATAAGTGGAAAGGGGGGTATGGTCTGCATTGGTCTGGCTCAGGATAGGGACAGGTGGCTGAACCTTTGGGTTCCATAAAATGCAGGGAATTTCTTGGCTAGCCAGCAACCTGTTAGCTTCTCAGGAAGGTTTAATGTTAGTCCTCCCGATTATTCTCAGGAAGGACTCTGCTCCATGAGTTAATTATGAATGCCTTGGTAAAGTCTGTAGTCTATGATACAGAGTACACCATTTGAAATTTTCTGAAAGATTACACTGGCTCTAGAAGAAACAGGCTGTACAGAACTGGTCATCATCTTGTTCTATGGTAGATTTTCATACTGACAATGTGGAACCTTCAAGTTCTGTACAATACCTGGTTCAGTATTCAGTTGAGACTACTCACTACATGGTGAGGGGTCGCTGTAACTTCCACACTACAAACATTAGATTTACTCAAGATCTCGGGTTGTCACGATGCTAATGTAGATTCCAGTCTTCTGTGATATGACTCTGTGTAGATCGGTTAGAATGAACCAACCTTTCGGAGACACTTAATGCATTCCTTTGTTTCATCTCGAATGCCTCAGTACAGCCAACGTATTTTTACTGACTAGTTGAGTGGCCACTGCTCATTTAAGACACCACAGCAGTGCTAAGTAGGTAGTCTCAACTGAACACTGAACAGAGTACAGACAGGTAGTTACAAACAAACAAAATGCATTTGCTTGAAGAAACTTATGATGGATAACATATGCACAGTATACTACAAGTAAATGCAATGACAGCAAAATAGAAGTCAGAAGTCACTTGACCAAACAAGGATGTAGCCTGGGGAAGGTTATGTTAGATTAACAACTTGATACTCTGTCTGCACACCTTGATTGTGAACAGCTTGTTCACAGAACCTTGGAACTAGACAGCCTTTGAAATTATAAAAGCTCTATTAACATATCCGAATATAATGAAATAACCAACAAGAAAATAGTAGAATAAACACCACAGTAATACCAAACATTGTTTTTAAGTGAGCAAACTCCTGCTTTGAATATGGGAGGTCCCAGGTTCAAATTTCAGCTCAGAAATCAGCTACCCTGGCTTTCGTTTGTTACTCATCCGTCTGCACAAACAAATGCTCAGGGAGTATGGCTGATGCACAACAGAATGGAACTTAGCCACATATACTTCATAGCACTGGAAAGGGATGGGGTCTGTGTGCTGGCAGAAAGGCAAGCGACTACTGATCTGCTTTTCTGAATGTTCTTTGTGGGAAAATATTCAGTTAACTGGATTGTTGCCTGATACCACCAACTATTTCCAATTGACTTAAATGTGCCACTCTATTTTGCATCAGTTATACCTCAATTTAAGGTGTGACTACATTATTTCCAACTCACTATCCACCATCATCTTACCACTGGAAGCTAAAGTAAGCTACTGACAGTGTCATTACATGAACCACAAATAAACAAATAAAATATCAGAAAAGATGTGTACTTTCATGTTAAGATGTCTGTTTTGTTCATTAGGTCTACCATAAATCAATGACAACATCATACACAGTTGAGTGGACAGCATTCTTCCTGCATTTGGGAGGTCCTGCGTTTGATCCTTGACACTGGAGGCTGGCTATAAAGAGTGACGGTACACAGCAACATAAATATGTTACAGAATTTTCCACCAACAAAACGGCATGTCAAATTTTTTCCAACTTATTTTCTGGATTACAATGAGACAGTGGCGAATCCCGATCCGGAAGTCAGGTCATGTGGAAGGGTACAGAATGCCTTCCAATCGCCCCTTCCCACCTCCACAAAATTAAGAGTCAATTGTCCAGTATTATACATGATGATGATGATGATGTTAACAATAAATGAGAACATAAATGTAGCCACATAAAACTCATTCATTATCTGCAAAAGACAGAAAACAAATCTAAAATTCTTACCTGATATATTTTGTTCATTTGAAATGAAATTCCGCTCTCCTATTTATTGATGTAAATTTTGCAATGACCAGATCGTAGAAGTTGGGGGTTTTCTTCAGCTCTGCAAGTAAGGCCTTCTCTATTGACAGGAGTGACAGTTGACTCAATCTGTCTTGACCTTGGGTGGAGTGAAGGTATGTCCTGATTCTCCTGAGGGCTGTAAAACTTTGTGCAGCAGAGGCTGTTATAGCCGGGATGGTAGAAATGAGATTTGCTAATTTGTATGTTTGTTCAAAGGCAGTGGCCATACTGCTGCCATGTAACCACTGCAGAACTTCGTAGGGGGATTTCCCTTTTATATCTTCTGAACCATAAAGCACCATTAATTCATTCTTCAGCAAAGCAGTGTCAAACTCACCCTCATATACTCTTATCAGTTTGCTTATAAGGTGATCAGGAAAGTTGGACTTAAGTTTGTATACATCAAATTTCTCACAATTCAGTAGGCCAAAAAAATCCATTTTTTCAATGTTTGAGAATCGTACTGTCAAATTATTGACTAAGTTGTCTATGATTTCATAAAACAGCATTCTGTACTTACTCTCCACTGAATCTACCATATTGCATTTCAATCTCTTGATTTCTCTGGGCTGTGCCAGGTCATTTGAGGACGTCCACAGAAGTTGAAACCCCGTATCTCGTTCACGGCGTAAATATTCTTGAAATTCATTTATTTTTGTGGCACAAAAAATCACATCCAGAGGTTTTGTTTGCAATACATTATACAAAATATCTGAAGAAGCAAACACTGAAGAAAACAGCTTAAGTAGGAAGATGGTTTCAAATTTTCTTAGGAATTTCCTGTATCCAATTGCTGCCATTTTGTCATTTGCACTCCACGCATCCTGCATCTCTGTATTTTCAAAATATTCTATAATTAAGACTCTGTGATCATCAATCATGTTTACCAAGCAAGAACTAAAGGACCACTCTGTCAGTGCGAAGGATGGAATTTTCCTTAAAAGATGTTCTGCCAAGGTGTACATTCCCCTGCTTGAATGTGATGTGAAGGTGGCAATTCCATTTAAACTGGCAAAAAATACCTTGCATTCTGGAATATTGTTAAGACTCTGAGACAGAACAAGATTCAATATGTGTGCATAACAGTGCACGTGGAGGGCGTGTGGACATGTTTCTAATACTTTTGCTTGAACACCATGCAAATCTCCACTCATTACTGATGCTCCAACATATGTTTGGGCTACAAGCTTTGATTTAAGATTGAACTTGGAAATTACACTTTGTGCATGATTAAAAAGACCATCAGAACATCTGCTGGTACTCACATCAGTAAAACCAACAAATCTTTCTTCAATTTTGTCTTCATGGATGTACCTTAATACTGTAGATAACTGTGAAACTGTTTCAGCATCTGAAGTCTCATCCAACATAATAGCAACAAATGGAGCATTCTGAATTTGTATTGTAATTTCATCTAGTACCACATCATGGACTGACTGTATCAAGTCATTCTGAATGGCAGATGATGTTGCATTGAATACAGTGGCTGTTTCTATATGATCTTTCAGAACAGTGTCATACTCTTTAAGAAGCTGCAACAATTCTATGTAATTGCCTCTGTTAAGAGATGAATCAGATTCATTGTGACCCCTGAAAGGCAGCTCCTGGTTTACCAGGTGGCAGGTCACATCAATTAGCCTTTTCAAAACTTCTCGGTTCTTGCAAACCATTTTATTGTGTTCTGAATTTCTAAACTTACGCTGACTGTCAAGTGTCTCATCAGTTCTTTGCTGCCTGAAATGCAGAAGATCCAGCGTACACTGCAGATGTGTTACAGAAGATCTGTGTTTTTTCTGTGATGTGCATAAGCTGTTCAGCTTGTCAAATCCTGCTAAACTCCAAGCACTATCACCTTTTGAAAACAGTAGGCACGGCCAACAAAACAACTTGTTCAGATTTTTGCAGCCACATAACCATGGGTACAGGTCATATTGGGAAACTTGAAAATTCCTTGTATATGTATCTCTTTTGTCCTTGTGTACACTCTTTAGGTTACATAATGGGGGGCAGGGACGTCCATCCTTTATTATCTTCAGTTTCTCCGCTAGACTTCTTCTTGAGAATGGTGTCTCTAGTAAGTCCTGAATCACACTTTTATCACCTTCGCACACATCCATTCTTCAGGGGAAGGGTTAGTGAAGAAGAAAATAATTTAAAATTAGTTTTCTACATCACACTACTGCATACTTATAAAACCCTACAACACAAAACAAAACTCACTTTGTCTGTATTTCAGTGATCACTTGGAACAAAAATGAGCTTACACAATACTTTCATGGCTAAAACCCTTCTGTTAAATTCAAACTTGGAAACAATGGGAGAGTTTCAATATGATAAACACAAATTAATTCTACAGAAATGTACAAAGGCAGTGTATGACAGTACTGCCTTCCAGGTTGGGTGGCACTTTGAATGCAAGACCATGATCCTATTGTGAAAACAGCCATATTCTTCAAATTCTTTGCACCAAAATTTAATCCTGAACAATATTCCTCCATTCCCTTTACTTTTTAAAGTAATACTGTGATGTATTCATGGAGATTGCTGTTCAAATATTATAAAAATGTTACAATTCCATTTTTTCATAAAAAATCAATCATGTTTCAGCAAGACACAATAAATGTAGAAGATAAAATAATTAAAAATAAATAAATTCTTAACAATAAGAAAAGTGATTTGAAGTTTCCACCATGTTACTGTTGAGGAAACTGGTCGTCTGGGTTTTTGCACCATGAGGTTGGACAACTACTGCTTGACATTTCAAAGAAACATACACATGCATCTTCTGGGTTTTATGTTTTTTTTGACCGTGGATCTCTGTATAATCTTGTAAATAAAACCAACTTGGTGCAAAATTTTTCTTAGTATGTTTATTTCTTTTCTCTACATGTTTCGGGTGACTATGTGTCCATCTTCAGGAAAAACGACTGTACTTATGCGACACTTGGTACTTGTTATTCTGTATGGATGACTCCTGATGATGGACACATAGTCACCCGAAACATGTAGAGAAAAGAAATAAACATACTAAGAAAAATTGTGCACCAAGTTGGCTTTATTTACAAGATCTTCTGGGTTATGAGTCAATTCACAGACTCATAAACCTGAAGATGCCGACAGTGTGTGTTCAAAAATGTCACGAAGCAATTACCTAAACACAAAGCACAATAACCAAAAGACCAGGTTCCTCAATATAAAAACACATATGGAACGAATAACAACTTTCAGCTTTGTATTGCTTCCAGTGAGTCTCTCATAATTTGGGTGTGGACAAGCTATATCTTCTGTCTTCTCTTCGCTCACTTTCCAGCTTGATACGCAAGCAATGTGAAAATATGACTGATTATCCCTGCATTATGCTGCAGGATACCAAACACATTGCCTTATCTCTGTTTTTCTCTCTCTCTCTCCCTCACTCACACATACACACACACGTGTGCAGCAGGAAATTCTCCACATGCCAACCCTTTTGGGATGCAGTACAAACATTATACATAACACACAGTAATTTTTAAGAAAAAAAGGTTTACAAGTTTTTGACAGAGAAAGGACATCACTGCTTCCATTTCAGTGGTATGGTGGCACAATACCAGCCATACCAGAGAATTCGCCACTGCAATGAGACTGTCTTTGAAGCATAATTCAAACTTTACAAGACAGTCACAAAGTTATGGAAATTACTGTAGAATAAATGTACATATTTTTGTGGTTTGTGCTAATATTTATAAAACTGTGGTGATAAACCTATGTTCTGTGTAACATATAAATCTTCTTTCACTAATGTCTGCAGGATACCCTGTATACAGTATATGTGGTAGTTATCTGCCCCTTAAGCCCTGGAATGTAAAATTTATAAATAAAACATATAATTTTAACACATAGCTCTATCCTGAAAAATACTGTCATCCTTAGAATCAACACATGAACAGTTACAATCTTTCACATTTCTATAAATATGAACCATCCTATGCATTTAAGTGATATATCGCCATCCTCAGGGAGGCATTAATACAGAGATACAAGAATAACACAGAATTTACATATACAATGTTAAAAATGATTACAAACGATGCAGGGAATGAATATTATTACATTTTGAAAAAAGTCACAGTCTTCTTTATGCCCACTTCTAACCTCTAGAAACAAGTCCTAGGTTAGAAGTTCAATACTTTCCAAACACCGATGGAAACGATACTGCTTGCTGCCACTGGATCTCTGCTGTAATCTTACATTTATATTACCAGACCTACTACAGAAACTAAGAAATCTCTACACTATTTGAATAAATTTCTTTCTTAATTCTACTTGGGTTTTGTAGGTACAGCTTGACATTTACCACGAAAGTCATGTTTCAAAGAAAAATAGGAACAAGATAAAGAAAATATATCACAAAATTGATATAATATTATACCTACCTGTCTCTATCTACATCAGCCTTCTGGTCCTCAAAGTTTCCTTCAATATCTGCATCAGCCTTCTGGTCCTCATACTTTACTTCAACATCTGGTTCTACTTTCACTTCTAATAGTTCCTGGGGATCAAGCTAGAATGAAACCACCACCAATCAGCAATCTAACTCCATACTGTGTAATCAAGGTTAATAAGGCTAAAGAGCTATGTCATAAATTCTTTTAACTTCTTTATGTAGTTTTAAATTATATTCTACTAACAACTTCTTAGCACACATTTCAGTGTAATTCAATAAAAAATAACAACATACTGCATAACAGTAAATAGTGGTAAACATGGAACCTGCACAGTGGCTTGTTACATTCCTTTTATTAAAATCACAATACACACAATTTAAAAATTTATCACCTATTCCCATATCAAGCAATATACAAAATTCTTTCATGAGTTTATGTAATGACATAACAGAATTCGACAATAAAAAGTCTTTAAAGGGGAGCTGAGATGCTTTCTGTTACAACAGCCACTTTGCTCAGTAGACAAAATAAATGTCATGTTAAACGTGCTTGATGTGAGTTTGTAAGTGATAGAAGAGTCGATGAACTGTCATGTATTAATACAGATACTGTTGGTGCAAATGTGTTATATAATTTTTGTAAGGTTATGTTTAGTTATGATAAACTGTGACTGCTTGAACTGACCTGTACTATGTCATACGTATGACTGAACTGGATGGACAATAAAATAAACTAAACTAAAAAATTATGTAAAACAGACTCAACAAAATTAATCAGAGCACCAACAAACAAATGATTCTAAAGTAAACGTGGGCAGCTGATTAAATTTACTATGTAAGCTTAGATTTCACCCCTGAACTATTTACTACAACAGTACTAGTACCAAAAAAGTTTACCACATGCATGAGGTACATGACAGGCCAAGGGTAAAAAGAAAGTCACATCTCTGGTTACAGAAACAGAATGCATTTATCAGTTGTCAGAATAATAGCCCTCATTAATGTCTTCCAAAACAAGAAAACGAAGCATCTGACAAGTCTGATTCCATATAACTCAGAACAAAGTGGAAATACTGGAGATATTTAGCACCAAAAGTGCTGTTGCTGACATGGTCTGCATAAAATTTTATAAACCTGTCAACAAAGAAAGCTCGAAGCCTGGCCAAACACTTAACACCAATGTATAAAAAATGTACTGGTAAAGCTTACTAACAAGAGTCTTTATGCTTGAACAGAAAAGTGTGCACTCCTGGGAATGCAATGTCTAACTACATTACAGACACGTATTGCGGAAGTGCATTTGTCAATCACACACACTAATACATGTAGCAGTCAGAAAAGTGAAGGAACCACAAACATTCAAGGGGACACCTGAGCAAACTGAACTCCTCTCCATTCTTACAACCAGAGTGGGGTATGGATGGATAGGAAGACACTTAAAACTGGATCTGCAAGTGCTTTGTTCTAAAAAGTTTGGGCCTTCTTGAAACAGGCAAGACTTCCACTGAATGCAGTTGTCAATAGACAATGCCCTTTCCCATCCATGTGACAGTACACTGATGTCTAAAAACAGCCTCATCACTGTAACATTTAGGCCCCATATCAAAGTTATTATACAGTTCATGGATCAAAAAATGACTACATCCATGGAATGACCTTACCAGGCTGACCTTCTCAGAAGTTTTCCTGAAGGAGCTAGCAACATAAGAACATTTTGCAGGAAAACAAAAGTGTTTGGTACTTTATATAGTGTATCCCAGGCATTATCTTCCATGAATTCAGTAACACTGGTTCAACTGTGGAGAAAAATTGCTGCCAGACATAGATAATTTTCAGCATTCTCCTAATGAAGAATTCACAGTTCCAAAATTCTTGACATGTTCTGTGCCATAAGAAATTCTGAAAATTGTGATGAAAGGACCAGTGAAGAATGGCCACAAAGTGTTGTACGTGAACCAAGCTCCCAGCACATGAGACATGCAGATAATACCCAACAGCCACAAAGCAAAAGGGAAAAGAGGGTGGAGAAGATGAGAGTGAACAAGGAGATGGTGAGCACATCAGTCACAGCATGATAATAGTAAACAAACCGCGCTTATTCTTCAGTCTAACACAAACCGGTCTATGTTAATTCAACTGATTACCCTTACATGTATCTATACCCTTACATGTATGCTATATGCTTCAGCCTGTATTTAGGCCATTCTCAGGCTTATCAATATAAAAACCATACAAAGGAAGATATAATAAAAATCTAAGACATATAAAATTTTTAAAATGTATATATAAAAGCCTTTTTATTAGATCAGTTCTTCATGTGTCGTAGTAAAAGGCTGTATTACAATTTTCTATGTCCTGGTGTATTTTAACACTTTGAGTCCCAGCCCTTTAGTGCTTTGTTGGGTCCAGAAAACCAGGCATTTTTGACATATATTTAAATACTGACTATCATGAATATAATAAGTATATTGTAATATCCTTACCATATTCTGAGAGATAAAGAGAGATACTTTAATTTGAATATATATATATATATATATATGAACACATTATTCCTGAAGAAACATATAAAAAATTCATTGAAAAAAACACTGAAAATTTACAGAAAAAAAAATCTGCACAAAACATATTTCCTATATTTACAAATAGTTTAGCTTCGTGTGGTACAATTTGAAGCACTCTGGCATGCACAGTGGCACTTAACAATCAGGACACCACAACACAGTCTCTTTTCTTTCTCTTTTTCCAGTAGAATCCTTAGACTTTTCTGAACAAATTTTACACACTCTCATAGGATGTGTCTTCTTGCCAGTACTGGTTATTCTATTAGCTAAGTGCCTTCCCAAAAGTCTGTTGCTTGATGCTGCTTGTGAAACATCATATTGGGCAAGTGTTGCACCTTTATCAGCAAATCCCTCTCCAACTTTCTGCAGGAAGAAAGTTTTATAACAATTATTTATCTGATTTTCATTCCTGGTCTCACGGTACAGTATGTATGCATTTACAACTGCCACGACAAACATGTGAAAAAGAAGTTTCTTCCAACACTTTAGTTGTTTTCTCTTCACTGAGTAATAAGAAATAATTTTGTCATTCCTGTCAACACCAGTTTTGTTGAGATTAGAGTCTAGATGGCATCTGGCTTTGATTTGGTTTTCACTCCATTCTCACACCAAACTTCCACATTGGTTGTGGTCATTTTATGTGCTGTTGATAATCAAATAACATCTCTGGTATCCTTCCATTTCTAACACAGCAAATGATCTCTTCTCATGAACACACACTCATCTCTTTCCAGTTTTTTTGACACAAAATTTTATCTTGGCAGTTCTTTTTGATTTGGCAAGCATGTACCTACAGCTTTGGTCTTTCTTGCCCACAAGAAATCAAAAACAGCCGCTGAACTGGAAAAACTGTCCACGAAAACTGTATGCCCCTTATCAAGATAACCAGACAGTATTGTCTGAAAGAGTCCAATGATTTACTTGTCCTGTTGACCTTTACCAGTATACACTTCAGTGCGCAAAACATAACCTGTCTTAGAGTCACACACTGTCAACAACTTGATACCATACTTGTCAGGTTTGTTCTTTATTTAGACTTGGAAAATTACTCTTCCCCGAAATCCACATACACCTTCATCATTGGTAAGATTCTCATAAGCGGAAAATGATGCGGGGAAATGAGTCAGCAGATGATCCATGAAGGGCCTAATCTTGTGCATAGGGTCATGGCTGAGTTCATTTCTGGGAACGTATGTTGCATTGTCATTGACATACAAATCGACAGTATCGCAGTGAACCAATTTCTTGACATTACTGATCCTGAAAATTGAGTGGAAATGAAGTTACTTGTTGATCTGTAATCTCTGAGTTTAGGTTTCTTTATCAGGCACATGTGGATTATTACAGCCAAAAATAAATATATTTCATGCAGCCTTACTCCAGTCCATGTTTGCCATATGCTACAAGGCTTTAGCTTATTGGTTCTCCTCAGCCAGCATACCTGTTTGTTTCTGTTTTGATATGTTTTATCATAAATTCTGGGAAGAAAATAGCAAAAAAAAAAAAAATCGAATGGTGTGGAGCTGTCATCCACTGTTGCAGTTGAACCACTCTGTTCAGAAAACTGAGGCACAGAAGGTTGCTGATCTCAGAATGACCATCCTAATGCAGAATTGGAAGTTGCATTCCAGGAGTTTCGTTTTCTCTTGCTCGATGGGCCTGAGGATGGTGATCCAGAAGGATGTGTTTGTGATGAAACCAGACTACGAGGGCGAGTGTCATTTTCTGTATAAAAATAGTTATAATTAGTTGCTCAGTACAATATAATATTCCTGTAATAATATTATTGCTCAAATAATGGGATCTTGAAACAATAAGAATAAATGCTTTGAAATTCATTCCAATACAATGTGATCACATACCTGAATCGGAATCTGACTCGGATGGGCTATATTCCCTTTTTGATACATCTCCTTCTGAACCAGAATTGTCCACAGGTTCATTCAGAGATTCTACACTATGCACATCATCAAGAAAATGGGACATTTTTCTTTCTGAAAATTCTAAAATCAACACAAACAACACACCTGCAGCACAAACTGCAGACCGCAACGTGCCTGTAAACATCTGATTGTGAATGGCTCTTTTTTTTTTAAATAGTACGAACAAAAGTCCTCAGATGGCAGCATCAAATATAGGTCTGTTCAAGGAAAGCTTTCATGCAACCCAAACCCGATTTCAAGTCATCTGTGTTATAGTACATACACAAATATATAGACATGAACTGCACTCGGGCATGGGACACACAGCAAGCTGGAAGAGACCAAGCCTCGCTTAGGCTTGGGCTTCAAATTGTTAACTGATGCAGCATGGCCTCAGCGTAGTATATTCTGCTATAGATCCTTCCTTGTACTCAGTTTGTAAATTATGGGCCACAATAGAAATGAAGGTGGTGGTGGTGATGCAATGTTTATCTGCAGAAAGCTGGGGTAGTATGCTGAGAAATTTCTCTCTTTCCAACCTCTAACCTAGTCACTATACCGACTGGGCTACATTCCTTCAAGAATACTGCTTCTCTTACCAAAATAAGTTTTCAAAGTACTGGTACCTGAACAAGGATACAATTAAGTGGTACATCAGACATGAGTCCAGCTCCTATTCTGCATTACAGCCTGCACATTGACCTAAAAACACAGCCTAATGTTGTCAATTATAGATGATCTTATTCACATTTTACCAGTTAACAGGGAACATTAACATTTTACCGTCAGGCCATGTATAAAGAAGTGATTGCTATCCCATGCATCGTTGACAGGTCACATCTTTCAACGTTTTCTTACATGATGTTCTGTACGTGCGTTTGTCAGCTGGTCTGGCTCACTTATCACTTCAAGGTTATTGACAGCTTGATGCAGGATGTTTGGGTCTCAAATTACAAACAAACAGACTGGTCCTGACTCCCTATTTTAGAACCATAGACTACAATAAAGAGACCACTGAATTAGATACACCTTCTGTGTTCTTGCCTAACTTTCTTCAGTGGCAATCATGGCTTTGTGTAGGAGTGTTCTGAAAGAGGATGATATTTTGTGTGAGTTATATGCAGATACACATTCTGATGCCTCTGATAATAGTGAAATGAAATTTTGGACAATGACAGTGATGTCCCCACCACTATTTCACATAAACAACTGTGATCTTCTGCCGTAGTTGTTTCTAGTGACAATAAAACAAGTACAGTAGGGGAAGAAAGTAGTGAACCAGAGAGATCTGATAACACAACAAGTGATGTGTGGTGTAAAACTGATAAAAAACGAAGCAATGAGCCTTTCCATAGAACTACAGGTCTGAATATAGTAACTGATAACCGAGTCCATTGCTGAAGTCGTGAGTTCAATCATTGGTGACGATCATATACAGTTACTTAATGAACAGTCTAACCTTTACCATAGTCAAAATGTAGAAAAATGGAAAGTCTCCTAAAACACACACGTGAAGAAATGAGAAAGTTATTGGGACTAATAACTTTGATGGGACAAGTCAGAAAGAAAAATATAAGAGGCTACTGGTCCACTGACCCCCACAATTTCCACACCCATTTTTCCTCACACTATGAGTAGGAACCATTTTGAATCTATTTGGCAGGCCTGGCAGTTTAGTGACAACGGGCAGCAAACACAGGATTCAGGGTGGCTATTCAAAATTTGGCCCGTGTATGAAAATTTTGTACAGAAATTTAGGTCAGTTTACAGCCTAAAACAACTGTCACTTGATGAAGCCATGATCCCATGGTGTGGTCACCTGAAGTTTAGGACATACAAACCAGGGAAAACAACAAAATATGGAGTGCTGGTGAGAATGGTGTGTGAGATGGTAACGGATTACATCTGCAACGTGGAGATATACTTAGCTGAGCATAAGAAGTTGGAGGACACAGAGTTATCACTTTTAGACAGAAACTTAGGACAAAATCATCACATCAAGACAACTTTTTAACAGTGTGAGACTAGCTCAAACATTGCTAGACAGAAATGTGTCAGTTTGCGGCACTATGAGGGCTAACATGTGCATTCCATGTGACCTAGAAGGGGAAGTCAAGCGCTCAAAAAGAGGACAGTCTGCGTTTCGGAGGAAAGGTGATGTAATGGTGTAAGTGTGGAAGGACACAAGACTTGTGCGAATGATAAGTACGATCCATGGCGCAAAAATTGTAAACACAGGGAGGAAAGACAGGAAAAAAAAAAAACATGGAAATGAAGAAGCCTTATGCTGTTCTCCAGTACAAAAAAATCATGAAATTCATGAAGGGCACAGACAGGGCAGACCAGTACCTCATTATTACTCAGTTGTAAGGAAAACTGTAAAATGATAAAAAATGGTGGTATTGCATCTGGCAAACTGTGCACTCTTCAATGCATTTTTTGTGTACAAGACACTAAATACAAACAAAAAAGTAAAGTACAAGAACTCCCTGCATGAGCTAGGAAGGTCCTGGATATCGGAAGTCCAGAATCAAAGTGAGTCCAGTTCTGATGACCCTCAATTGCCAGAGAAGCAAACAACACCAAAGGGGCCTAAACAGGACCCACCAGGCAGACTCTACGGGAATTTCGGAATACACAATCTTTAAAAAATTGTGGTGGTGGGGAGGGAAAAAAGAGGAATCCTGCAAGACAGTGTAAAGTGTGTGCTGCACATAAGAAGCGAAGTGAAACTAGATACGCTTGTAAATCTGCATTGTTCCGCTTCACAAAGGGTCTTGTTTTGAGAAATACCATTCAGTGAAGAACTACTAGACTACCTACACGCAGTTTCTGCAGTCTCGGGCTCAGGAGCACAATCTACGGTGTCAAACCGTAAGTACGAGCAAGTTACGGGGTTCAACATTCAAAGAACTTAAAATGTCCGGAAATTGGGGGTATTTAATTAAAGGGCCATCCAGTCGGCAGTGTTAAGGTTATGCCTGGAGCGAGAGATATGTGTGGAGCTGAAGATTAAAAGTTCCGTGTTCTCACCTCAACTTCTACTTTCACTTCAGCAAAAGCGAAAGGTTGGCGTACTCCATCTTCTTGGCAATCGCTTTCCTGATCATTTACATGCGATTCGGTTGTCTCGCCGTCTGAATCAGGCTCCACCTTTATCGCGTCCATGTTGGTTGTTAGTCATGTATACCTTATTGTGTTGTCAAATTTGTAACCTGTATTTGTAGAGTGTCATATTCCAGCTCGCTAAAAGTTTGTTCTAGAACATATACACGCTACAATCGCTATATGAATAACTTTCACTTACAAGACCTAAGGGAATACACATGCCACTTTATGCACATACTTTTTAATCACCGATGTTGGTGATAAGATACAATGACTAGCAGAGGCAGTTATCTGTGGTGACAATGTGATCTGTGCTGGACAGTTATCTAGGAAGCCAAGAGATCTGGAACGTATGTAGCGTAGGAGTATGTTGCATGGTAACGTGTAAGGCGTACTACTTCATGAAATACTTCCTAGTTTCATGAATGAACGAAGAGGGGCAGTTACAATTTGTAGTGAGAGACCATCCATCCCTTTGCATAATTATTCTACAGAATGATTCGATCCCAGTTAATCCATAGAATGGGATGCATTTTTTGCATTTTCGCGGCTGGGTGTTAGCGCGAAATCATACTAGGGACATTCCAGGAGAGTACTTCGCATGGGTCCATGGCAACTTCTGTCACCTTCCTTGTTACTCTGTTGTTTGTTACACATTCTACCACTTAACAGTATGGCGTGGACCCCCGAAAGAGCATTTTAATCAGTAACCCCTTTTTGAGGTAATTTTTCTTGCAAACGCATTTATTTCAATGTGGAAATGACCTGTTTTGGCATTTTATATCATCATTCTTTTTATTCAATTGGAGAATACTTTGAATATAATGAGAACAAGGACATGTAAATCCTACTATATGGACTGTGATTTTTAAATTTATTTATTTTACTATCTTACGCAATTTAATATCTTGTGTAAAATGTTAAATAAGTTATTACTGTTGTTGACAAGTATACTTTTTATCCTGATATTAGTTATACCAATTTGCAAGTTGTCTGAAGGTGCTTATTGTACGTGACTTTTTCCATTTCCATGGTTTGTACTTAAGTGGGATGTATGGAAATAAAATAAAAATAAATAAATGCATCACTGTTCTGTTATTCTTCATGCATTTGTAATTTGTACCTAGCAGATTTCCTTTATTGTCCAAAATCAGTGAAGTTTACATTGGGGTTAAATTACTTCAGCACCTTGTGAAAATCGGGAACAAACTTATATACACTTACAATGGCCATTCATTAGATTATTGTATTTAGTCAGTGAAAACTGATATAGTAGTATGGCTAATTGCAGTTAATGAAGTTTGAGATTTTTGGAATGATTATGAATAATATAGTTATAAGTGATGCAACATTTTTGTTAACTTTTTGATACAAGAGAAACAGGGATTAGAAAGAAAAGGTCAGAGAAGTTTTTGTAATATGTACAAATTTTTGTGGACATGACTATTATAGGAATAAATTAACAAAAACTTAGATATGGCAATTATGATCAAGGGTCAACTTTATCACTGTTATGTTTTATCCAATAGTTACACTCCAAGAAACTCTTACGTTTAAGATAACGGGATAGAGGAAAGAGCTGACTAGCTAATGAACATCTTCATGATATTGATTGGAAGGTTTGTTTATTATAAAACACATCTTGGATCTGTCACAGTTGCTTCACAATGGTATATTTACAATTTGACAGTGTCCACCGCATTTGTAAAAATTGAAAAATAGGCATTGGGGTAAAGGATAGCAACTTGTCAGATATCTCAAGTGCAGGTTGTAGGTTAGGGACTTTAAAGGGGCGAGATCAATCTTTAAAAATGTAAATTAAAATCAACATTTGTAAAAGTACAGCTGTAAAACTTTTTTCTTGTAAGGCAGTAATAGATATGTAAATCTTCAGATTTGCCAGTTTCTTCACACAGTTAAAAACACATCAGCAGCTTCCACCATTACTCAACTTGGGCAAACCCTGAATAGTACATTAGTTTCAACAATGCACACTGTCAAGACAATTTTTTTGTTTATTTAAACATAAGAAAAAACTTTTGTTGTAACAGAATAAAAATAATCATAATTTTGTAACAATTCTGAGTCATATTCTATCCATTAATAATCAACATTATTTGTAACAGTACAATACATGTGTAATATTTCACATATGAATGTAGACCTATACACTATATCGGTCCTACATGGTTGCAATGCGTTCTTTCATTTGCCTTATTGATAGCACCTTGGGAGTGTTACCAAATACACCATCACAAATGCAGTGGGCATCCATTGTTTCCTTTTGTTGTAACATTAATGGAAGTTACATTGAATGCTGCCTCAGTACTTGCTAGGTCCTCTCTGTAAGGACTAGCATGAAGTGTTCACTGCAATCACGTATGGATGTATGTAGATGTGGTTTCACATGCCACAGGGTTACATAAAAGCTCAAAGTGGAACCAGTAATCAACAATTAAAAGCACCAACACCTTTAGAATGTTGTCTATAGGTCTGAAGCTATTCACCTCAAAATTCCTGATGCCAAGAAAAACTCTACGTTACAAGACACCCATGCCGTAATCTATGAGCTGTTATTGCGCAAGTCAGGATGTAAAACTGAGAATTCTACCTAAGAGTAAAAGATTCTTTATGGAGAGCAACCCATATCTTAAGAGTAAGAAATGGAGCTTGACAACATGGCATGTGGACCAAGGTATATTCTTGACAAAATACAGAACAGGAGATGTTATGAATTTTGGAGAACCAAATTTTTTAATTCCTGAATTATGGGAAGCCATATCATAACCGACCAGCTGTTTTGTACACACTGTCATCTGAAGCATATGTTTGGATGGCAAGAGGAATATGTGTTAAAAAGGAAAGGAAACTAAGGGGCTTACAAAGTGAAGGAATAATTGCTAGATTGCAAATTAACTACGAGAAAACCAAGTCATTCAGAATTAATGCAAAAAGTGACAAAATTTCTAAATGAATGAGAATAACTTCAAAGAAGAAAACAAATTTTCATACTTGGGCAATGTTGTGACCAACACTGGTGGGGAAGAGGAAGATGTAAAAATAGAGTTGCAGAAGTAAACTGCAGCTTTTGTTGAACTTGATTGAATATGGAAAGCTAGGGAGATATCTACTGCAACGAATTTGAGAATTTTTAGAAGTAATGTAAAGTTAATTCTTCTACATGGGCATGAAACATGGAAGGTTACAGGAGTGCCAGTAGTGAGAAGCAAGGTGGAACACTTGCCTCACCTTGGGATTTTGACATTTATTAATTTATTAAATTAAAAATGAAATTAAAAACAAAAACAAAACTACATTTTGTGGTACAGTTCCTACTGTTATAGTCAGTTTTAGTCCAAGGATTTTAATTAAATGATAAACTATGCTACTACCTTAGCCAGCATTGATCATGAAATGTGGTAAATTTGCAGATAAGTGATGTGCATCAGCTTGTAAAACATCCTGCCAGCACTCTTGGTATATTAACAGAAAATCAGACGGAACCTGCAAACATTTATTATAAGATGCCTTAGGAAAACTGTAAGGTCCTTTGGCCTAACATTATCTCATACGAAGAAATGTGGAGGTGTGTAGAAGAGAAACAAATGGCAGTTCAAAGTAAACTGCAGAAAAGGAAGTGGACTGGGCAGATGCTGAGGAAGGATTCCTCTGCCACAGAGCAACAAGTTTTGAGTTGTAACCACCAAGGGCAACATAGGAGATGGAGATGGAGGAGAATGACATACAAGGATGCTTCCACAGTAGGAAGGACTTGTTAAGAGGTCAAGGCAATAGCAGGCAACCAAGTCTGCTGGGATTGGCTCATGGAGGTCCTAGCTCTTAAGCAGAATAAGAGGAAACTGTGTGACAACAGGAATACACGTGACTGCTGGAACTGACCTGTCCATGAAGATCATAAGTCTGTTTATATAATGTACACGTAGGTGTGTTTAACCTGTTCAACCAAACTGTTACAAATTTACACACTGGTGGTTCATACCATTCCTTCTTTGCAGAACCTGCTTTATTAATGCCACACTTTGGAGTCACAAGTGTAGTAATGTGTTTAGTGTAAGCATTGACTTTTTTTGGGAATGTGATATGATGTCTAGTTGTTTTCTGGTTTCTTACTTTGCTGTATATGGCATATATATATATATATATATATATATATTTTGACAGGGTTTAATACTGTGTATTATATGCTGGAAATGGAACATAATATTCTTAAGACTGCAAGTATGTATAATTCAGTGATGGATACTTCAGACTGTAAGATAAATGTGATTTTGGAGTGTGAACAAATCAAGGTGTTACATACAAACACAGTTATGAAAGGGTTATGATCTGGTATAATTCTATTTATATGTTAATGTTGGATGGTGTAGGTAGGTGTACTGGTGCATCAATTATTAGACTGATTAGTAGGGTGGTACTGACAGACCATTCTCTAGTAATAGTAAATTTCATTGACAGACTCATTAATAACAGAATAAATATGGTTTGTACAACTGTTTCCTCCACACTATGGGCAAGCTTGCTGTCATTGGTCATGTTTTGAGGCATTCTTTCTTGCTGGGTAAGGCAGAAGGGGGAGGGAGATTGAGAACTATCAAGAACAAGGACAGTACTGTTTAAGGTTTCAGTTAATGTAGTGTTAAGAGCCAATGATGACAAATAAATAAATACTGTACACACTGCATTTCATGAACGCTGTGAATAGAACATGGGTTGCAGAGGGAAAGTAATAATAAACATTTGTGTGTTGTAGTCTGTTAGAACATTATGCAGTGTCATCCTTTTTCCTGTACGGAGAAATTGAAGCTGAACCTACTTCATTCTTTCTTCCTACACTGTACCCTAGGCAAAACAGGCTGTCCATGCAAGTCTTGTTAACAATCCAATAAACTGAAAGAGCACAAGACTGTACCATAATAAGTATCTGTGTAGGCTGTTAGTTCCAAAACAATAAAGGTTTACTAATTTACGATGCTTAAACAAAGATGGCTCATATGATTGCCACAGTGGAAAAGTAATAGTGTGTTGATAAACTAAATGACTGCAGTACATGACTCAGCTCTAGTTTTGTGTCAACAGTGGCAGCAGTCTGTATTACTGTACATCAATTATCATATCAATACAGTCCAAGATGGCAGCTGTCCTGAACATCGTTTGCAGTTACTAAGGCTGTAGCCGAGGGTAGGGTCAGTTTGCTTTACAAATATATGACGAAATAGGAATAGCTGTCATGAAGGAAATGGCTGTGAGATATTGTGTGTCATAAGTTTAAATATCATTTTTGTGAATTTAACATGAAAACATTCTGGAAGGAAAACAGAAAATGTAACAGCACTTTTTAAAACACAACACAATTCGTGATTTTGTATTTAAGGCAGGGCAGTATTTATAGAGGGATTTAGGAGGCCAAATGTTTCCTGAAATGTCCAAGACTGCATGCAAAAATGTCTTAGTTATAAAATAAGTATTTGTTAGTGAATGAGGCAGCATTTATGTCGATACAGTTGATTTATAAATGAACCAATTCTACAAAACACGTCCCAAAAATTTCTGGAGAAAATCGGTCTGCTCGAAGACCTCAACATTTGTCCCTGAATGTTTTGCTATTTGGCAGCATAACTGAATGACCACAGTGGTCTGCAGAATGCCGATATTTAAATGGATGCTGTGTAAGAGGGCTGCTTAAGAGTGTGCGCACGCACGCACACACACACACACACACACACACACTCACTATCTCTCTCTCTCTGAACAGCAACTGTATACTGTAAGTAATGTGAAATGTTTTGGAAAATCATAGCATTGGTTAAAAAAATCTCACCCTCAAAATTAGATTGCATATGCATGTAGTAAATTTAACACTGGTAAATTAGGAAAGCTAAAAAGAAAAATGTTTCCCCTGTGCACACCACGAAGGCATACTGGAGGAGTAGATGTACAGTTCTTCCACTCATGCTTAACTTCAATGTTCAATGGAGGTGTGTGGTCAGCCTGACACCCTGGCCACTTTTACCTCCAAAGAATGAGACCCTGGTATCTATCAAATGAGATGTTGTGTGAAGTAATTAGTGTCAAAGGGACATGAAGATACTGGGGATATAAGCATTAACATACACAGAAAAAGGTTGTTACAAAATGTAGAGTGACCTAGGTGACTGTTATTTAATTGCAGCTTGACTGTAAATAAATTCCACCCTCAAACAGGCCATGAAGGTGCAGAGATGGAACAGAGAAATAGCTCTGTTCTTTCTCTAACCTGGGCTGTAGATGGGAGTGGGTGGTCAGCGCCACGCCCCGGCCAATTAACCCCCAAGAATGACCCGGTACCCATTGTATAGATGGCTGGGTGAGCCCCAGGGTTGGTCTGGACAGATGCAGAAAATATCGCCCCTACTGGGATTCGATCCCCGGACGTCCAGCCTGTAGCGAGTCGCCATACTGACTTCGCCATCCCGGCCCACTCTTGACTTTAGATATGAATTTTTAAATAGATGACAGAAAGGTGAATAAGAATGGATGTGGATGGAGGTAGTAAAAACCTATTTTAAGGTACAAATCCCAGTACTTGGCTGGAGACACCAAGTAAATTACAGGTAATTTATTTAAGATATTTAGTGACTAGCAGAGATATAAAGAACTCCCCAAATATCAGTGTAAAGTCACTGTTGTGTTAACATATTCAGTAATACAACTTGCCCTAAGGTTAGAACATGGAAGTGAAGGCAGTGGATTGGAATGAATAGGCCAACATTCTGCAGGAGACCAGTGTGGCAAATAAGTACACATTTTGAAACTGTCAGTGTGTTTATAAAGGACATCCTCCCCATCTAAACTATAAGATCAAGAGCGTGATAAATATGTACCCTCAGTAAGTCTACCTCCCCAACCCAACTACAGCCTTCCCTTACCTCAATGTTACATATTTGTTTATTAAAATACCTACATGCAATATTCTTTGGCACTCTGTCAAACTTTAACTTAATAATAATAACAATAATAATAATAATAACAAGAAATGATAATAATAATAATTCATTTTAGCAACATGTTTAACGAATATTTTGTCAATCGTTGAGATGGATTAGAATGACTCTATGCAATATCTTTGTAATATCATATGGTTACATTCCTACTATGTACACTAATGATCTATTATGATGACTTTGCAGTTAACAACAATATCAAGTCAACAATGAGGAATGAGGCTAGGCAGTAACCTTCAATGAGAGTACAAAGTTACTCAGTCCTACTTCCAGAGTATTTGGACTCTGCTTCATATTACAGCAAAATGTATGGACTGTGAATTATGTCTTGAATGAGAGAACTTGTGTCATAGTATGCAATGCTTAGGTAAGTGTGTTCTGTTATATCATGGTTGTACCTTTCAAGTGTTGTCACATTATACTGATTATGATCTATGAAGAAACAGAATATTTTAGTCTGTAGTATTTAAAGTTTTCTAACAGGGTGAAAGAAGAGGAATATATCTGCAAGATTTTAGGCTTTTACAGTGGTGCAATAGACGTCTATTTTTTTTGGAGGGGGGGGGGGATATGGTGCTGTGTCACTGGATGATTGGTGCCATGTGTACACATGTGTACATATATGTGTACATGTCTTTTTTCTGTTAAAAAATTTTGTTAACAGTATTCCCAACACAGTGAAATGTAAGATGGTGGTCATAATGTTTGAAATTATGGTTTAATTTAAGAATCTTTAGAAGAATGTGTTATATATTTTTCCATAAATTTTCCCAATGAAGTTCTTTATTTCTAAATTTGGGCTTTGCTGTGATAAATTTATATACAACCATAACAAAGATCATTAAAAAGCAATTTGCAGCAGTGTCTAAAATGTTGGTATCTAAACCATTAATCCCAAAAGCTTACGAGCGAGACAATGGTACATTAGCAGGTGTCTGGTATACTGCTGGTCCTTTGACTGAGCAACATTGTGATCTCATTTTTACCTTTGTCAGTCATCTGCTCTGATACAGTAATTAATAATTTTATGGTCAGCTGGTATTAAAATCTATGTAATATGTCACCATATTTATAATAAATTATATATTTTATAAGTAATAATTATTATGTACAGTAAACAACATAGCAACATGTCATTATCAGTTTTTGCAAGTGCATTAGATGTGCCATGCTAAGCCTCTTCTATAGTAAGTACAAGCACAACATCAAAATCACTGTCTCAGCTCAATATGAGTAAACGAAATGCAGTGCAGCTGGAATTCCAGGTCATTACTAACATATTTTAAGAATGCCTTCCAATTATCACATTACATATATTCTAATTATAATCACTAACAATGTCACTTTCTTTTGTGATTTCTAGAACTGAAAAATATTTCAGAAATTATGCAATACAAACAATTATAAAAAGTCAAATGCTCAGTACAGGTCATTTATACTTCTGTGACATCAATTCATACTTGCGAAGGCTGCATATCCACATATATATATATATATTTTTTTTTTGGCAGGATGTACAGATTGACACTTATATTCCCATTGTGTCATACAATAATTTACATTTACAAGCTCTCACTGCTTCAAGGGTAGTGCATGCTAAGTGTTGTTTCAATCAGTCTATACTCAATTCTGTTCATGATTTACTCTTTAGAACAGAGGTTCTTCACCTTCCCTGGTTCACAGACCAGTGAGTTTTCAAGCACTGCCTGATGCAAATAATAATAGAGGGGTCTAATTACTATGTCAGACATATTTATTAACACTGTAAAAATTAATTTCTTATGTAGTTTAAGATGAAAGAGACATCATAATCACCCACACTGAGCACTAACAGACAAAATTATAATGCACAGAGGCATATGTTAGCAGTTTCAAGTTGCCATGTCTCCCAGGGACCTGAGGTTTATAATGACTTGAGCTGTTTGCTTCCAAAGAATGCAACAAAAGACTCCAAAACTTCAAGAAGAGGAATAAGAGCAACGGTGTTCAATACAGGCCATGTATAAAGTAAGATAAAACTAAAGAAAGGTTTATAGTTGTAAAATACTGATATTTTAGATTGTGTTGTAATATACACAATGGTGAACACAATAATTAGGCTGTGAACCACAAGTTGAGAAACAATGCTCCAGAAAACCAACAAGTTAAGTCACTCTTGAGTTTGTAGTGTAAAAATTTCCTTTTATTAGTATGTCTCTGTTTCCTCCATGCATGAACTTATTGAAACTTGCAAATAAATGGTCAGACATGTACAGAATACCATAAAGCTTTGAGAACATTACTTGAGATGATAAAAGTTATATGCCAGTGGGTTAACTGCACCAAGTAAAAGCCTAAGTTCATTAAACTGTGTGAGATAAATGTGTAACATAAAGTATTAAAATTTTATTCCGTTATTGGAATTGTGGATTTGTTTATTCCTCTCCTTCAAAATACAACAATATCACTTTCCTGACATAACTATTATGCCATCAAAAAACTTAAATTTTCATTAGTACAGAAAGCCACAATTCATGGATGCACATGATTACTGAAAGTTAACTAACACTTAAAATCATACAGTTTCAGTGTTCAGTATTTCAGCATTATACAATGATTAGCAGAGGCTGAATTGTCATTCAACCTCTGCTAATCACTGTATAACACTTACTTTACAACTCCAAAATTTGGTCCTTCCTATGTCTCATTAACATCTGCTGTAGGTCTTAAGATCTCCTGTACCTTCCTTGGGTACAAAACCTGTTTAATAATTTGTAAGGGGCATGAGATCCGGTTTTACATTACAGGTCAGTCCCCCCCCCCCCAACCCCACCCTTTTTTGTGTGACGCAACAGCCCATGTCAGGCCTAGGCCACCTCATTGTAGAGGTTTCTAGATCACACAAAATTAGCTTGTTGCACAGCCCGCTACCTACAGAACACACAGTAAACACAAGACACGAACATCCATGCCCTCAGTGGGATTCGAACCCCTGATTCCAGCTATCAAGCAGCTGCAGATCTATGACTTAGACCACTTGGCCACCAGGATCAGTCTCCATCCATGTTATCAAACAAGAATTTGGTTACATCTTGTAAAGTTAGTGGAAAATAATATTACTTTAATAATAGTCATATAGTTCCAAAACATGACGCCTTCAAATACTAAGTGATCTAAAAACTTAGCTTATGTGAATATGTTTGTTTTCCTGAAATATGGTGATTGTGAAGGGATCTCATCTTATAAGCAGGGTCTTCTTCTATGCGGGTAAATGTCATAATTACGATAGTTAAACTTAATTAATTCTTTCTTCCACTTTATCCAGTCCATGTGCATTATTGTAAATCACTGTCAAAAATTTTGTAGTTTTAGGAGGGATCCCATTCATCCCGGTTTTTCAGAGAGAGTCCTGGTGCTCCACAGAATTGGGTTTGGGAGAGGAGGGACCAACTTCATCTTGAGGATCAAGGAACAGGAAACACACCTAACCCTTCAGGAACATGATGATGATGATGATGCCAAATGTCCTGGGGTTTTCCAAGTCATAGAACTTACATATTTCTGACTATGCTTGCGAACATTCTGACTTTCACTGTGGGAGAAAAGTCTGTATCAGTAAGACAGCCATCAGTCAGCCACTAACAGGAGGGAAGAGGGGAAGGATAGGAAAATGTGTAGAGTAATGATCATAGAGTCTGGAATGAGACTGTAGAGAATGAGGAATGGATATGCAAAGAAAAATAGGCGAACTGAGTGTCTCATTTTGAGCATTATTATTATTATTATTATTATTATTATACGATATGTATGTCTCCTGTCACAGGCATTTCTTCCTGGTACTTCTCTTGAACCAGCGGTGATCCCCACCACTCAGGCTTCAAGTTTCACATTGCAGTACTTTCCATATTATGTGTGATGTTCCAAGTATAGCTGTCTTTTGTAGTGAATCTATTGAGTGTTTTCCTGGTGTAGTTTCCAAATTTTTCTTTAAGCTTCTCGTTACTATTCCAGTGGTTCCAATTGTTACTGGTACAATCGTACATTTCAGGTTCCACATTCGCTGTATCTCTATACACAGTCTCTTGTATTTTAACTTCTTTTCCACTTCCTTTTGCACAACATTTCTGTCTGCGGGTATTGCCACATCTATCAGTGTGCATGTTTTCTCTTTTTTGTTTTTAATTATTATATCTGGCCTATTT
>Ga0123354_10001013_pt1 | contig 32086 bp, 33 predicted proteins | sample TergutLab28metaG_2_FD_97872 | JGI IMG/M metagenome (GOLD analysis project Ga0123354, IMG submission 97872) | Labiotermes labralis P4 segment gut microbial communities from Petit-Saut dam, French Guiana - Lab288 P4 | ecosystem: Host-associated > Arthropoda: Insects > Digestive system > Gut ... | reverse complement strand
TTGTTTCAAAGAAGACCGCGATGGTGGATTTAACGCTTAAACTTTGGCACGCATTAACCACTGAAGACATCTTTACAGCATTTCAAAAAACCGCATTACTTATCTTTAGGTGAACACTCTCCATAATTTTAATCAATCAACTGAGCATTACCAGAACTTAAAAATACCAAAAACTATCAGATAAAATTACCCCGACCTCATTGCTCACTCAAGTTCAACCCAAAAACAAGCTACAAACAAATAAAATCCAGACATAATAATAAAACAAAAAAGTCAGGTTACTAAAACAATATCTATTATCCTTTGATCACCTACCACTCTAACAGTAATATCCTTTACATCAAGATCAACACCAATGAACGGCTCAAGCCGGGGATGAAACTTTTTTGGCAACCTAAGCAAAACACCCCTATACCTACACAACCCACTAACCTTACACCTTTTTTTCACCCAATACACCTGAAACCTCGACATACGATAAACTCCAAATTTTTAAACAAAAACAAAAAAATAAACCTTTTTACAACCAAAACCTAAAAACCTGCAAAACAACCAACCAATTTTGCTGAATTTAACCACAAGTAAAGTTGAGCAAGTTGAGGATAAAAAAAGAAAAGAGAGCAAGACATTTAGAACTTGCATGTTCAGCTTTTAGTTACGCATTTCCCGTTTAAGAACAACAGTTCCAGCCATTAAACAAGAACATCTTGTTCCCCCTACAATCACCCCGTTGAGCCTTAATTGTACAGAAGTACAAAGCTACCGCTTAAATTCTAACAAGGAGAGCTCATTTTTGTATCTCCACAATTTGTTGATGGGTTTTGTCTGAACAACCACAGGGCCTATGAGGTGATACTGAAAAATTGGGGGATGGTGGTGGAGAAGCGGCTGCGGTTTTTTGGTATTGCTTCTGAAAAGTTGGATTAGTCTGCAAAGACCTGCACAACTCTCCAAGGGTGTCTACTATGAGTTGTTTAATGGTGCAAAGGCTCTCAACGTTTATGTGGGGTGTGCCAAAGAGGTCGTAGTTCATAGCAATACAGCCTCCGCTGCACGCCATCTTGTAGTTGCAGTTCAAACATTTCTTTGGTTCTTCACAATAGGGCACTATCTTGCGCCAATCCTCAATCCACTGCTTATGCATTGCATTAAACCCGTTATAGATGTCTCCGATTTGAATTTTGTGCGAATCAATGAACCGATGACACGGGTACAGGGTTCCATCGTAATCTACTCCTATTCCTCCGTTACCTAAGCCGCATCGGTTACACCAAGGCCGCACCGTTTGAGTTATTGCGGCGTTTGCATCCCGCATAAACATACTAAACACTGGTTTGCCCTCTAGCATCCACTTATGGTAGTAGCGGCCAAAGACCTCTAGTTCCTCTTTTAGTGTTGCAAGGTCTGTTTGGGTCCACTCCACTTCATAGGTGAAATCAACTGCCATATTAGTCAGACCATATTTTTCTACTAGAGTTTTGATGTTGGTTGCTAAGCCTTTTAGTGTTGAGGGTGTGACGGTCCAGCGAATTTGGGGTGTAGGATTTAGTACCTCTCTTACAAGCGTTAAGCCCCTCCAAGCATCATCCCAACTGCCCTTGCCATCTGCATAAACTCGGTTAGCATCATGTCCATCTTTAAGGCCGTCTATGGAGAGCAGTAAGCCGAAGTTGGCTTGTTTCATCCATTGCACTTTTTCTTCGTCGATAAGGGTTGCGTTTGTGGTTGCACCAAATTGCCATTTGTATCCTTCTGAGCGGCTTTTATGTACGATGTATTTTATTATTTCAAAGTTGCAGAGCGGTTCTGCGCCAAAGAACCAGATGCGTCCTGTTGGGCTGAGGTGTTTGGCTGCGAATTTGATGAGTTGATCAGCGGTTTTTGTAGTCATTGTTTTGTGGGATTGTGCTTCGTTGAGTTTGTAGACAAAGCAGTATTTGCATTTGAGGTTGCATTTAGTGCTGGTCCAGACGGTTAGTTCTTGTATGGTTTGTTGGGGGTTATTCAATGTTTATCGCCTTCTTTTTTTGTACTTTAGCAACAAGATCTAGCTCGATTAGGATCTCCATGACTACTTCTCGCACCCGCTCTGGAGATAGAGGGTATATAGCTGGGATGGGCTGGCGGGGGCTTTGATTTAGAGGGGCCCCCAAATCTTTGGGAGACATTTGGGTGTTTGGGTTTGGGTTTGGTTGGGTCATTTAGTTCACCGTCTCTGTTTTCTGTGCGGGTTGGTTGGTGAGCTTTGTATCCTTGGGTGGTGAAGTATCCTTGGGTGGTGAAGTATCCTTGATTGGTGAAGTATCCTTGATTGGTGAAGTATCCTTGATTGGTGGGATATTTGTTGGTGGTGGGTTGTGTTTTGGGGTTTGGTATGGTTGGCAGGTTTCGCACCAGTTGCATACGTAGTCTCCGGGGCATAATTCGCTTCCTTGGCAACTAATGCAGGCTTGGCAGTCTTCGCAGGTCTGGCAGTCTTGACAGACTGCTTCACAGGCTTGGCAGTTTTGGCAGGCATATTCGCAGCTATTTTGGCAGCCTTCACATCCGGGGGTGTAGTATGGCTGGCAAGTTTCGCATTGTTGACAGATATAGTAGCCTCCGGGGCATAATTCGCTTCCTTCGCAGTTAACGCAAAATTGGCAACCTTCGCAGATTTGGCAGTTTTGGCAGGCATATTCGCAGCTATTTTGGCAGCCTTCACATCCATAGCAACTTACTTCGCACCCAACTTGGCAGTCTAGACAGGAAGATTCACACCCCGCAGAACAACTAAGATACCACGCATAACAAAGATAACAATTATAGCACATAACGCAACTTCCACAGGTAGGCGGACAGATACCTGCTGATTTATAAACACGATAAATGTTTACGCCATAACCATCCCAAAGCCGAACAGGAACAGAGCTATTGTTTACCAACTTTACTGTGTTTGCTCCGGTATCATTATAGGCTACATTGGTTGTTAGATCATAACTTGGAAACGCAGAATGTTTTTCCTTTTTGCTTAAGTAGAAAGTGGTTAATAATGAGCCATTTATATAAGCAGTTAATTTAACATCTGACTCAACATCATTTTTTGTTGTTGCGGCGATTTCGTTAAAGTTGAATAGAGTTACGTCTTTTGTGAGGTAGTTGGTGCTGGTGTGGTTTGTCCAGTCAAATTCCCACTCTACACTGCCTCCTGCAGGAATAGTAAAACCGTTAGTGGGATGGCAAATGTTGTCTCTAGCATCGCTTACGCTTCTTTCTCCACAGGAGGGAGAATTTAGTCGACAAGGGTAATCATAACGTGATGAATCCAAATTTCCGTAAGAGCCAGTGTTAACTGCTGGATTACAAATCGCATTATAATTATTTTTCATTTCGTAGGCTCGTAGTATTCTAAAATTTGAAATTTCAATAGTACTGTTACTGCTATTGTTGGTGAGGATGATGGTGTTTAGTCCGGTATCATTGTATGCAGTAATGGTTATAGCGGATAGTTCATATGTTTGCCACACTCCATGATCGGGAACACCACTTAGCCACATGTCTTGGGTTTGGCCGGCCACCGCAAATTTTAATTGAGTATCCTCTTCTGTGCCTTTGGGTGTTGCTTTGAAATGCACATTGCACCAATCTTTCTGTACATAGCATTCAGGTTGTGTGCAGGTGAAGGAAATTGTTTTTGATTGATTTGGTGCTATGGTGTATGAAACTCCGCCTGGGTGTGCCCAAGTTGTAACTCCCCTGCCTCCAATGTCTGGAGGAACAGTATGACATCCAAAATGCGTATGGTGTGGATGGGTTTGAGGTATTGTTCTATATATATTGTATGACATTATATCACGTCCATATTTTACTTGTTTGAATGCTAGAAGACTTAAAGCAAAGACGGAATGTTTGTCAAATACACTATTCATTTTCAAGAAAACAACCAACGTATGTGTTTAGCTCACACAGGCGCATATACACAAATGTGTCTATATAATTATGCTTGCTGAACAAAAACAGCACAAAAAATCAAATTTCAACGGAAAAGAATCCACTTACAGACCCATTTTCGTTGAGAGCTAAACACATACCAACCAACCATCAAACTGGATCTTAGAAACAACACAAAATACAAAACATAAAAGAAAATTGTAAGATAAGGCCCATTATCTGACGCAATATTTTTTAAATAAACGCACAACTACAAAAACAGTAACGATAAATGTCACTATAACAAGCAAAAATGCTAAAATAAAATAGATAATACGTGAATCTGTAACGATGGCATATAGCACTCCATCGGAAGAACAAACAAAAACTTCACCCCTACCAACAACAGGCGAAAGAAGAACAAGATCCGAAACAATGGAGGACTTTGTATTATTTGTTGAGTACTTCCAAACCAACTCACCTGTGGCCGCATCTAGGGCATATACATTTTTATCTGAAGAACAAAAATAAACCACGCCCTCTCTAACTGCTGGATCAGAAAAAGAAAAAAAAAAAACAACTTCACCAACCTCCGGATAAACAGCAGAACCCCAAGAAGCAGAATAATTCCAAAGCTGACGCCCAGTTTTAGCATCAAAAGCACAACAACTAGGCAAAGGGTTGCCGAAGATACCCGAACCCAAGAAAACCATACCATTAGCCACTGCAGGCGAAGACTCCGCATGGATTACATTATGCCACACTTCAGTACCATTATCTAAAGTCAACCCATAAATCCTATGGTTAGTTGAATAAAAGAGCATACCATCAGCAATAGCAGGCGCAGACACCCACGGTGTGTTCTTATACCACTCAGGGGTATAACTCCAAATCTGTTCACCCGTCAGAGCATCTAGAGCATAAATACCTCTATCTATAGGGCCCCCACCGACGTAAACCACCCCCTCATAAACCACAGGCGTTCCCTTAGAAGCCACACCGCCGAGTGGATAGTTCCAAAGCTCAGACCCATCCAAAGCATCCAACGCATAAACAGAACCAGAGGAACAAACGTAAACTATACCGTCAACAACAGCAGGAGATGAACCAAATGCAGCATCAGAACAACTCCAGATTTTTTCACCAGTAGAAGCATCCAGCGCATAAATTGTTAGATTAGAACATATATAGACAATACCTTGGGCTATGACTGGACAGGATGTCACTATGTGTGTGCTGAGGGTGTAGTTCCAGATTTTTGTGCCGCTAGAAGCACGTAGAGCACAAATATTGCCGTCCCCGGTTCCGATATATATTATTCCGTTGTCAACTATGGGTGATGTCGAGTAACCGGCGGGTATGGTGGAGGTCCAAGTTTGTTTAGGCATACGTGCTACATTATAGGATGATATGTTACTGCTTTGTGAGGGGTTAGAACGGTACATCACCCAATCAGCATCAGCAAACGGAAGCAACACAGAACCGAATAAAAAAAATACCAAAATAAACGTAATTGCATAAATTATCCGCCTCATCCTTCAAAGTCACCACTTAGGTATTAATCATAGACTCTTAAAAAATTTTTGTTAAACAAGATTTTTGGGCAAAATTATTGTGTCTTTGGCAGGTTTTGTTTTCAGGTGTTATAGTGGATTAACTTGAAGTATGTATTCAGCTCTGAGTCCATGCTTGGATGAGACTGTTTTTCATTTGTTCAAACGTATCTAAACCTTGTTTACTCCACGTAGTTATCAGAGTCATCATAGTCTCATAGATGGTGGTGCCTTTCTCATTTCGCAGGGTGCCCGTGATTTTACGCTGAACCACCAATTCACACAGCGCACGCTCCGCCACATTATAGCAACTTGACTAAAGTTTTGCTACAACACTGCACTAAAGAGTCACACAACATACTCTGACCAAAAACAAACACCACTACAAACAGATAAATTCAAACTCTTAAAAAAGCTCTAAAAAACTAAAAAGAGTATTTCACAAACATACCTCAGACTTTAACTTCTAAAATAAAATATAAAATACACGAGGGATAATTAAATGAATAAAAATGAAAACTTAGAGACTCAATCCAAACTTAGAATATTATGGCACAGCGTAGCACCCTGGATTGCCTCAGGCTACGGAAAAACCACCAAAGAAATATGCACCAGACTGCCCAAACACGGGTTTGAAGTCCTCATCTCAGCATACTATGGCACCGAACCAGGCGGAGTACCACCCTATCAAATTCCCGTACTCCCCTCAAAAAATGGTTCCTTTGGTATTACATCAGCAGCTCAATATTGCAAACAGTTTCAAGTCGATTTAGGAATTCTATTCACAGATTGGTGGGCATTTAGCGAATTCCCCAAAATCATCCCCAAAGCAACACTATACAGCCCCATGGACCTAATTAACTACCCCGAAGAAATCCTCAAATTTACCCGCGAATATTACAAGATCATCGGGTTATGTAAATGGCAGCAGAAATGTCTATCGGATGTTGGAATACAAGCAGATTGCATATACCATGGAGTAGATACGAAGTTATTTAAACCCATAAATAAACAAGAAGCTAGAAGCAGAATCGGCATCAAAGAAGATGCAGCGGCGGAGGAGGCGTTTATTTTTGGGACAGTTGCGGCTAATGGTGATAAGGAAGATAGAAAAGGACACACCCGATCGATGAAGGCTATGAGCTATTTTCTTGAGCAAAACCCAGATGTAAAAAACATTATTTGGCTATACCACACAACACCTGATAACCCAAATGGACTACCTCTGCTGTCGGTAGCCCATAAATATGGGTTAGATGGTGTAGTTCGTTTCATGGATCCTAATTTGGCCAATGTTATGCTTACGGAGCAAGATTTGGCGGTTTTGATGAATTGTTTTGACATACATTTACTTTGCAGCAAACGTGAAGGATTTGGTATGCCCATTCTCGAGACTCAAGCGTGTGGGGTACCCAATATTTGTCATAACTTTAGCAGCATGACGGAGTTAGTTGAGGGACATGGCTGGTTATGTAAGTCGTTGGGGACTGGATTAAACCTTGAGACTACACCTATCAATGGAGAGACAGCTGCACCAGATGTATATGATATAGCGAAATGTATTGAGGATGCATATTTTCACCCAGATAAGGTGGAAAAATATGGGGAAGCTTCAAGAGAGTTTGCATTAAATTTCGATTGGGATAACATAGTTGAAACTTACTGGGTTCCCCTGCTGGAAAATTTAGCCGCAGACATTAAAACAAAATAACAGAGGCTTTAATGTCCAATTCACGATCTATCTCTCAAAAAAACAGACAGACCCATACTAACAGGAGATATATTTCCCAAACACCAAAACAGGCTGTTGCGCGCGTTTTCCCACAAACCACAACCTCCAAATTTTCTGTACTAGCAATATATGCGACAAAATGCCGCTAGTACTAGAAAAGACCCAACAAACCCTGGAAAAAACCCACACCCAATCCGACAAACCACAGGCATTTTTAACATAAACCTATCAAATGTGGAAACATAGAAGAGATTTTTATTTTTTCCCCTATACACTCGCTAGTACTAGACCAAAAATACCCAAGACAACCCCCTCAAAAAAAGACAAGATACCAAAATAACCCACAACAACCAACAACCCCATAAACAAAAGGAGACCAACCATATGGAGGGCAAGCTTCGAGGCACAAAACTCAAAGTATTTAGCGGCAAAGAAGCAACCCTAAACCACACCATTCTGCGCATCTTAGAAAAACAGATGCTGATCTCCTATGACGTTTGGCTCACAACCAAAACAATAAAAGGCTTTCGTCACACCCCCTACAGAAGCATCTGCAGACGAATCCAAGCCCTAGAACAACAAAACTGGATAACCAAAAAAGGCAAACGCCCCATCCGACCCACCGGCACATCTGATCTCTATGAAATAACTCCTAAAGCCAAAGCCGCCCTGTACCTATCAGAAAAAACAATGGACACCTTTCTAGAGACTGCACCTGAAGAAAAACTACTCCAACTTATTGAAACACTCAAATAACCAGATATTTGCATTTTAGATAGGGTCTTTTCGAAGCGAACAAAGTCATGATGACATTTGAATAAAGGATATTTTTTATTTTTAGCCTGCAAAACATCTTGATGTACCATGATAAATTTAGTCAAGACGTGGAATATACTTGAAAAATACTTCAACAAACCCTCCGCCTATGAGCTGATAAAAAAGAGTACCCTAAAAGAAAACGCTACACAAACAGGCTACGTAAACTTGGCGGATGGGGTTGAGACTGATGCTGAAGAGGAGTTATTTAAACCCGGGTCAGATTGCAATAGTTATGGCCATATTAGCTATCAAGCTGTTCCTTTTTGTTTTTTTCGAATAGATCAAATTCAACAAGGCGTTTTTTTGTCTAATCTATGTTTGGATGCAGTAATGGGTAGTGATGTGTGTTTGGAGGGCGGGGTTTTTGGAGCTTAGAAAGATATTGGCTTCTTCGCTTAGGCAAAATATTTTGAGGGTTCTTGTTGAGAAGCGTGAGATGCAGGTTATGAGGCTTGTTAGTAGTACTGCTAGTACCTATAATGAGGTTAATCGTAATCTTGCGATTTTGAAAAATGAGGGGATTGTGGTTGAGGATTATCGGTTAAAGGTACGGCGGGGCAGGGTTAGGGTTATTTGGCTAGATAGGGCAAATCCAAAAACGGTAGCCCTTCTAAAAGCGCTAAAACTGCTAGAGCAAGAAAACGATGAGAAGGGTTTAAAGACCAGAGGTTCGGCTGAGTGTTGAGACTTGTTTGAGGTTTGGTGGTATGAGTACTACTTCGCATGTGCGTGAACGGGTAGCCAAAAATGAGACAAGAATAGAGGACATACGCGATAAGCTCGATACTCTTGAAACCCAGATTGCAGAAGCTAAGAAGCTTCATCAAGTTGGGGCTACACAAATTCTTGCACTACAAAACACCCTAAACAGCATCAATGACCGGCTTCAGAAAATTGAGAACCATAAACGGTCAGCCTTGGAAGATAAAGACCGAGCCGTCATCTACACCAGTCTCTGCACTATAATCGGCTTGATAATTGCTGAAGTACTAAAGTTTCTCGCGTAATTTCATCTGCTGTAGCCCGTTTATCATTTCTTGTATAGTTTTAGCAAATACTCATCTTGTATTCATAATTTGAGAATTTTAAACTTAAATCACTTGTTTCAAGACCAAAATTGTAATGATGTCTCAGATTTTTTATCTCTTGTCTAATCAGTCTTTTCTTCATCCTGGTTTTCAGCAACACAATAAAAGGTCATTAGATATGCTATACCACATTCACTCCAAAATCAATAATCAAAAATAACAGCACTTTTTCCATGCAACCGAAACCTTTATTCTTAAATAGTCAACAAAACCATTGACCTTGGGAAAACAATAAGTGGACACCAAAAAACTCACCCTAACCATAGTCTTTGCCGCTCTAGCAATTGTACTAAACCCAGCCCTAACAGGCCTTGCATTCGCAGCACCATTCGCACCACAACTATTCTACCAAATCTGGGAAATTCCCATAGTCATAGCTTTCCTAATAATCAGCCCCATATCAGGTATAGCCGTAGCCCTACTAAACACAAGTGTCCTCTTTGTCATTTTTCCAGGCACCCTTCCCACCGGTCCACTATACAATCTACTCGCTACCCTGGCCATGCAAATCGGCATGTATGCCACTGTAGTCATCGGCAAAAAAATACACTGCCGCAAAAACCCCCAAGCCAACATACTCACCAGCATCAAATGGCTCGCAACAACAACAGCCATAGGCAGCATAACCCGTGTTGCACTCATGTCAGTTATACTCTACTTAGCCCTACCCCAGCCAGTCCCCATAGGCTTTGGATTTAACCAAGCCATCACAAATGCTTACTTACCCCTGGCAGGCTTCTTCAACGCAACACTTGCACTCTACACCATACCCATAGGTTGGACAATTGCCTTGACAGTCCAGATGGCACTACGCCCAACATTTCAAAATAGACAAAAAAATTAGAACTAAAAATTAAAGTTAGAAGCCCAGGGCTTGGGCTAAAACTTGTGGGTTTATTTTTCCTGCCTTAAAGGTTTTGCCGGTTTTGGCGTTGTTTATCATAAGCATGGCTGGGGCAAAGAGACTGTTGTCGATTTTGTAGAAGTCTTTGTCGGCGTTGAGGAAAATCTGCAGGAAGGGTTTACCATAATCTTTGGAGTTAATTGAGGGAGCATCATTGACTAGTTGTTGTAGTTTGGTTTCGTCATCATAGTCAACGGTTAGGTAAACGACTCCGCCATAGAGGATGACGTCGTTGGTTCTTGCCATGGCGACTTCAAAGTCGGGTCCAACAGGGGGAATTGGGGCATAGCCGGTTGCGTAGCGGATAGTTTTGGGGTCTAGGCCAAGTGTGTGGAGTTTGTGAATGCCGACTTCAACAACTCTGCCGGCTACTTGGGTTAAGCCTGCGACGCTTGCGGTTGGAGCAACAGCTATTATCAAGTTTGCGGCTTCTAGGTTACTGGCTTTGCAGACTTTTTCTACAAGAACATCTGTGGGTAATACATTGCTCTCAAGAACAATAACTGCTTTGTCGCTTTGGTCGGTGTATGCGATTTCTTCATAGGTTTCTTTGGGTTTTAATGCTATGGCTCGAACAGGTCCTGAGCCGATGGCGATGTTGTCACCGTCTTTGATGCGCCAGCCAGCAAACTGACTGCCCAACATGGCAACTGCGGGGTGATCCGAGGTAACAGTTATGGAGGGAAAAGTTATGTCGCCATAGTTTTTTATGCCTAATTGAACTTTTGCCGCACCTCCTAGGCAGAGTTCAGTCAAGAGTTTCCCTGCGGCAAATCCACCAGACGCCTTGACGCCAGCGTCAATAATGATGGCACCTGCACTTGATTTTGAAATCTCGACACCATACAATTCGGGGTTATTGAGGAATTTTTGGGCTTTTTGCCAAGCTAATTGGTTTACGCTTAATGCTCTAACCATGAATAATTCACCTTAGGCAACTATGGGATAAAAACTTGAAATATTAAAGGTAACGCTACAGTGCAATTGTTGTTAACATGTTAATTTATCATCGACTGGCGTTGTATGAGCACAGTTAGATGTGGAAAAAGTATAGATAAAAACTTGCAATATGCAAAAAACTAAACAGTCAAACAATGCAACATTACCTTAAACCGTTAACTATTTGATATGGGACGGGGTCATTTTCCAGATGTATAGGTTTTTGAGTACTGCAAATATAACCAGATTATTATCCGATTAGAACTAAAATAGCCCTTACCCGGCCCTTTTGCAGATGTTTTGATAGTTTGGGCAGTAGTTTGTCAAAAAGGTGGAGTGGTACCGAGGGCAAGGTTTGAACTCAAAACGTCCAAAAAGGAAGATAGAAAAATAAAGAGAGGATGTTTATGGTGTGTTTTTGTCAGTGGATGTTGTGTTGATGGTTTTTGTTTGTTTGACTGTTTTGAATACGAATATGATGGCTATGATTTCTGCTATGAGGATAATTGTGTTTGCAATAGTCCATTTGTCTACCCATCCCATTGGAAGGCTCATATCTTCTGTGAGTAAAAAGACTACAAGTCCCGCTACAGCCAATATCAGAGCAGTTATTAGCCACAGATGTCTACGTTGCGTATATTTTTCATCAGAAACACTACCCTTACCATTTTTGCCGCCATAACCAGCACCGCCAACAGTCTTAGTATTAGTGTTCTTCTGTTTGCCCTCTTCGCGATCATCCTTCTTTTTAAGTAGCATTGCACGCACAAACACTACAGCAACTAACACTACACCGACTATGCTAAGGATCAAATTCACAACAGCCCACCTAAAAACATCTTCAACAGGCGGAATATCAGGAATATCTCTATGAGGATCACCAGTTGGAGGAGGAGTTAGAGAAGCAGATACAGACGGAGAAGCAGTAGGAGTAACAGATACAGACCGAGAAGGCGAAGGAGTAACAGATACAGACCGAGAAGGCGAAGGAGAAGGCGAAGGAGAAGGCGAAGACACTTGAACCCATTGTGCTACATAAGTAGCGTTGTCAGTTACAGTTGCTGATGGAATAGGAGACCAAGCGGTAAAGTTCCAGCCAGTTTCGCCGGTTACTACTGGCGCATCAGGAGTTACATCATCATAATGTAAACCATCGGTAACTTGTGCAGTAAACGTACCGTGATCACCAGGTTCATACGTCACTGTATACTCATCTGGACTCCACACAGCAAACAACTCTACATCACCATAAATAGTAAAAATAGAACCAGCCTTGAACTCTGCCACAGATGCCGTGGAATTTGTTGACCAACCAAGAAAAGAATAACCAGTCCTAGCAAGATCACCGTGATCCAAAACAGTCACCCTATCACCATAACCATACCAATTATAATCCGTCGGAACCACACCACGAGTATGATAATTACCCCTATAGATAACAGTAAACTCAACATCATAATTCCACTGGGCTGTAACAACCACATTATTTGCAGGCATAACAAAAGAGGTTGAAGCTGACAACGGAGAAACCAAAGTTACACCACCAGAAGACACCAACCAACCAGCAAAAGTATACCCAGCACGCAAACCAGCATTAATCGTAACCACATCACCCAGATGATAAACACCAGCACCAGACACCACAGCAAAACTATCAACAACAGACACCGTGTAATTAACAGCAGTCCAACGAGCATACAACGTATGATCAACCGCATTAGACACAACAGTAGACGAAGTTACCTCCACACCACCAGAACCAGCAGCAGTAGTATACCAACCATCAAACTCATACCCATAAACATCCACAACAGCCAACGCACCATACGCACTAGCAAACTCCACCAACTTAGACAAAGGAGTAGGACCAGAAACAACCGTAGCACCAACAGGAGCATTAGCATCAAAAGTCACAACAATATCACTCTTTGCCATCCACTGTGCATAAAGTGCTACGTTCTCGTCTGGCATGTAGAAACTGTCTCCTGAATCATAAGGTGTCCCGGTTCCATTTAATTCAGTGTTCCAGCCGATGAAGCTATAGCCATAAACTGATAGGTCAGCCTTATCCAGAACAGTTACGGTGTCATTTGCGCAGTAGTGGTTGTTGTCAACAGGTGCTGTACCATTGAAGTCAGCAACGGTGTTCGGGAAGTTTTCATAGTAGGTAACGGTAGTATAAACCTCCAAGATACCGAGAGTCTCGGAGTTTATTGCATAGTTTCTTTTATTAGCAGTGAATGAATTATCAGGGTCATCAGAGTCAGCCCACACTATTTCGTAAGTGTTATAAGATGTACCAGAATAGATTTGTGTGCCAGTAAAAATAAAGCCCACTGTCTCACCATTTACAAGAAACCCAGTATATTCGTTAGGGTTATGGGACGTAGCGGTAAAAACATAGGGTATGATTATACCATCTACAAGACCCTCAATGATGGGGGCATCATCTATCTTTGTTAACTCAGTGCCATCATATTCCTTGGAGGCAGAAGCAGTCATAACTGTCAAAGGCGCCGGGTCAATTATGAGAGAAACAGGTACCGGAAGTGGAAGCCCCATAGCATAGGTAATATCTTCATACTCGAGGCCATCATCAAGTTTAACCAAAGTGGCGTTTTCTGAGATGTAATTGCCATGATAATAAATCTTGTAATCGGGAGTAACTGCTAGGTTCTGGGTATAAATGCCTACGTCAACACCTGCAGGATCCTCCATGTAAACGCCGCCTTCGAGTATGTATTTAGCAGCAGGATCAGCAGGGTCGGATGGCGGCCAGATTATAGTGAAAAGTTTGCCGTCCACCAGAAGATTAGGATCTATAAAGTCACTAAGTTTTTGGATCTGGCCATTGTAGACTGTGTGAATTTCTTCGACTCCCTCAAGAATGCTACTGATGTTCCAAAGGTAAGCACTATTTTTCTGGTAATACAGCTTTAGTGTCAGAGAACCCGTTGAAGGTATAATTCCTGATTTACTGGCACTTGATGTGACATCATCATAAGTATGGCCGATAATATGTAGTGGATTTGCTGTAACATACTGACCGATAATTCCAACGACTGGCGTTATTCTATAAAGCACTGCATCTAGAGAGTCATATGGGTCATTCACATAGATGTAATGCTCGGCAACGACTCTGACGTTTGTAAATGTTAAGGTTACGCCATTAATTGAATTACCACCACTTCCCACAATGCAGTTAAAAGATCCTGATAGAACTCCACCAGACATAATGGTTCGTACCACATATTCAGGAAGATCCAGCTTCCACACAGAGAACTTAAGGCCACTGTATGTTGTACTAGCTACTGCTGTAGCAGGTATACCAAAATAGTTCACATAGTCACTGCTTCCGCCATGTCTTGTAAGACAGAGAAAATATATGGAAGCACTCCCAGAATCATCTATAACCATGTATGCGTAATCCAAGTATGTCTGACCGCTATTTGACACATCATTAAACTCAAGACTAAGCGCACCAGCCGGCACGGTCCAAGGTATATATGCACGATTGTTTAGAACTATGCTCCATTGATGATTGAGTGTAGGACTAGGTGTCGAGAAGTCTGTTATCCACTGAGCTGTATAGGTCAGATCAGACTTAACCTCCTCATTCTCATTAATCACAGGTGTCCATCCAATAAACAGCGAGCCAGGTTTTGCTACAGGAGCAGATAGGTCGACATTATAGATGTCTTTTAATAGCTCGCCATCTGGAACTGAGTACACTCTGTTGGGTTCATTGGTACCAGTGCCAGTTTCAAACGTCACAGTCCACACATTCTCTGCAGATGCCATATGTGTGAATATAGGAATAAATGGAGAAGAAATCAGCAGTATCGCAACAAAGACCAAAGAGATAGATAATAAACGGTTACGAGAGTTTTTTAATTTAGATGAAATAGTTTTGCTCATAATTTTTCCCCTTTACAATTTTTTGGGTATTGTTAACCCTTTTTGACACGCCATATATATTCAGTAATGCGAATTGTATCATGTATAGGATGACTGCATTAACTCGAGTATATGAAAAAACGAGCGGATATCTTTTGGCCAAATGTAAATTGCTTTTTCTCGAAATTAAATGCGCTTCCCCATTATTTCGCACATACTTCAACCTGTTACTCGGGTCACACTACCAATGCAGTAACATCAAAAAGGTGCTCCATATTAACATTTTTCTTCGCGAGACATGAGACAAATCTGTCTTGTGTTGATTTTCGTCATGTAACTGTTATGGAATAGAATTTAAGAAAAAAATCTCACTTAAAATCGAAGATAGAAAATCAATTGAAGAAATCATCCCACACACCCCCACCCTACAACAAAGCTACACATAGTAAGCCATCGATGCATTTCCCACAGGTCAAAAAAGCCACAAATAAAAAGATGATTAAAGTGATAAAAATACCATCTTTAAAAAAGGTTTGTCACCCCACACTTTTTTCATAATCAACCCACTTTCATGCAAAAAACAGCATCATTAATGGCGCTTTAGATAAAAATTAATCAAAAAATATTGCAAAAATATACAATTGGTTAGGCTACTGGGATTTAAATCCAAACTTGGGTGGAGATATATCCAACACAAACTCTTTTTTCCACATCTGTATTTCACCATATTTTCCGGAAAAGAAATCGTGATAAGGATGTTAAATTGGATCTCCAACAAGACTGAACCCTCACCATTTTGCTACACTATTGCCGAAGGCAGGATTTGAACATCAGGTGAATATGTGTCAGGTCACCGGTTGTGTACCAGCCTGTTTTAGATCAAATAAACGGCATGACAAAATTGATGTTGCATGGGCAATTTGAGGTTAACACGTTTGCTAAATCTTTTCAATACCGCAATATACGCCCCACAAAGGAGTTGTTTTAGCGATTTTTAAATATGTCTTTATATATGCAGGGTGTTGAGTGTTGGATTAGGAGTTGCAGAGTTGCATCTGGAAGAGATGAAAAAAGAGATTGAAGCTTTAGTTATAGCCAAGGGCTTCTACAATAAACCCGAGGATATTCCAAAAAAGTTGCTGTTTGCCTTCATTGAACTTGGTGAAGCCAGTGATTCATGGAAGAAAGGACTAGGTGAAGAAAAAATTGCAGAGGAACTCATAGATGTGATTTTCTATATCCTAGACACCAGTCGCCTTGCTTGTCCAAACATGAACATGGATGAAGTCTTTGCTAAAAAACTTGTTAAAAATCTGGGCAGACCTTTCCAATACGGTGAAGGCCACCGTGCCAAACAACCCCCATAATCATCAAAGTTAATCAGTTCTAATTGTGTGAGGCATTTGGACTTCACCTATCCAGTCAATGTTTGTTTTGAATGTAATGGATGTGGTTTGTGCTGTGGCGATACTCCTCAGAAAGAACGACATATTCTGCTCTTGGCATCTGAGGCTAATAAAATTTCAGCAGAGACGCATCTATTGATTGAAGAGTTTGCCAAAGAAATAACAGACAGAGGCCCCTATGTTTATGAAATGAATAAACCAAATAACAAATGTTTTTTTCTCAAAAATAACAGATGTAGCATCTATGAATCCCGACCGCTTATCTGTCAATACTATCCCTTTGAATTACGTTTCAACTCTGAGAGTGGTATACATGTTTTTAACTACACCCTTGAATGTCCGGTTATAAACAAAGAGGGAAAACGGATGGTAAAGCAGGATTTTGAGAGACTGTTTTTGCTGGCTGAGGAACGCTTACTTTAGAGTTGGTTTAAAACAACCCTAATGTTTCTAAACATTTAAATATTAATCAAATAAACGTATGTGTAATAAAAACAAGGCATAGTAGGGCATAATAATGAAAAAAATAATTATGTTTTGCATAATTTTGTTGATTTGCGGCATAATTGTTATAAGTTATTTGGGTTATGACCTTGCACATCAACCAAACAACCAATCCACCCAGTGCCCTGCAGATGTTTTTGAAATGAACCTTTTTTCTGATAAAGAAGTCTATAAAACCACAGACGCCATTCAAATCTGGGCAACACTTGAGTATACTGGAGATAATGATACAATAGAAATCTTGCACGGTATACCCTATATGAGTTTTGTCATTTCCGACGGAAAAAACTTTACAACTGGCGGTATATGTCAGACTATACTAACGTCATCAATTTTAGAAAAAGGCGAAATATATCATTTTGATTATCAAAAAAGCGGTGCTTGGAACCAAGATGACCCTGATGCGGGTTTTTGGGAGAATTTCTATAGTGAAAAAGATTTGTTCCTGCCCGCAGGAGAATACACCGTTACTCTAAAAGGTGACTTTTATCTAACATATAGTGAGCAAAAGGGTTTAGAGGATTATAGCGATTTACTATGTGAATTAAACATCAAGGTTGAAAAATAAGTATCAACCATTGTAGTTTTCTATGATATACTAAACACTGTATGTCGTCACAAAAATGGGAACCAGAGGGAACATCTCCGTTGGCCATATCGGTTAGCATAGTATCGTTTTGAGTCACGAACTTGGCGCTGTTTGATGCAGTCTCGGCAGAATCTACGGTGACTCTTTGGATAGGGAAGGGGAAAGGATGAGCCGTAATCACTGCAAACATGATAGGCTTTGCTATTGCGCATTAAAAACACCCCGTTGGGTATTCTGCCGTAAAACAGGTTTATCCGAGCCCGCAGTTAATATGACTTGACCACAATTATGGCAAAGATTCTCTTCAACACATTTTGGTTGGTTTTTGTAGTTGTAGTGGATTTGTTCGTGGTTTATTGTAGCAATGGGCACATGAACCTGAGAAGGGTTCTTTATAGGGGTATATTTGTGGTCTAGACAGTGTGTCATAATCAGCTTGAACAGGAGTTGTTTTGGGTGTATTTTCAGATTTAGGGATTATTGGACTGTTGGATGGTCGGTTCGTCAGGTTTTCGTTAACTCGTTGAGTTATTGTTATTGGGTGAGGTTGGGGTGTTGATGGGGTTTGTTGTGGTTCCATACTAAGCTGACGAGCTGACAACGAGTTGACAGAATTGGCACCCAACATGTTTATTTGGTTATTTTGTGACTCGGGGCTTATTTTAGGCGTTGTTGGAACTGACGACGATTCGGTTGATGGCAGCATTGTAATATAATTTGTAACATATTCTAAAGATAACGGGGTGGCAGTGCCAGAGGTGGAGATAATCATAGACGGATAGGTGCAGTCTATTTTACTCTCATAATTACGCCACCAAACATATGCGACGTTGTTAACAACTTGGCGTATTCAATGTCTGTTATTGGTATTGTTCCTGAGTAATCGGTTAGACTATTTACTTCACGTATTTTATGGAGTAACACTCGGCTTTTGTTTTGTGGGTCAGGTTCTTTTTCGAGCCAAACCTTACCATCTTAGGTCACATGTGAGTAAGGGATTAATTGGTACTTAAAAGTTCTTATTGAGTAAGGTAACATCGGATTGTTCTATGGTTATACCGCAGTAGTGGCATTTTAGTAGCAGAGGTTCGTCGTGTTTAACTTGGAATTTGGAAAAGATTGGTTCACCGCTGTTGCTTACACAGCTGGGGTTGACACATTTTACGATACCTTCGATAACTTTGGGCAGTTGAACTTCCTGTTTTTCTACCACCTCATAGTTACGGATGAGGTTAATTGAGGCATGGGGGGCAAATAGTGCAATGCGGTTGACTTCTTGGATGCTGAGAAGTTTATCCTCGATTTTTACTATGTCCTTGGCACCGAAACGTTTGCTGGGTACGTTAACCGCGATGGTCATGACGCGTTTTTCTTTGCCGGTTATCCCTAAAATTCTAACGACATCAAGTGCGTAGCCGCCACAGATATGGTCGATGACAGTGCCGTTTTTGATTTTTGAAACATGTAATTCATTTTTGCTCATAGAGACCACACACAGAAAGCTACAGCTTGGAGGCAGATAAGATTTTACTTTAAGAATTAGATACGCAGATTGATGACAGTTGTGCCTGCGAATTTATCAAAGTACCGCAGAAAGGCAGGGTTTTTTATACGCCAGCCAAGCAGTAAATCAAAGGGCAGAAGCGGGAGGACTTTGCCAAAGTTGCGGACCGCGGCGTGGTCGTAGCTCATTTTTTTTCCGTCCGTACGAACGACTTTTAGACCGAGTATACGTTTGCCAATGCTTTGTCCATTGAAACCTTCTAGTAGTGTTGAGTAGAGCCAGAGCAATCCAATGGTTATAAACAGAGATGTACCGATACTGTTTGTTAGAAAAGTTGCTATATCAGGGGCGATCAAGCTGGGGATGATTGAGATAGTTATTGTTATGGCAAGAATTAAACCGAGATCAATCAGAAAAGCAACCGCACGCTTTTGAAATGAGGCAAGTGGGAGTGAGCTTGCTTTACCTTGTACGTCGGCAACTTCTGCCCAATCTTCTACATCGTGGATGATACGTACTGCACTTTCGCCTGCACGGCTGAGTTTGTATTTGCCGCTTGGGGTTTGTTCTATAAATGGAGACAACGCTCGGAGGTGAAAGCTAAGTTTGCCTGTGTCAACTTTGAGGAAGTTTAGCAGATCTGTAAATGATGCTTCGCCGTTGTTGCTTAGATGGAGAAGTATGTCCCTGCGTAATGGATGTGAGAGGACAGAGAGGACTTTTGAAACACTTTCTTGGTTTACTGCCATGTTTAGCCCATGCGTTTTATAATTAATTACTTTTGGAGACGCATTTGGTATAGCTCTTTACTTGGGGTTTCTCACATATAAGGAACACCCAAAATCCTCTCTAAAAGCTTAAGGTTTAAACAACATATTAAAAGATTATGAATTAGCCAAAAACAAATCAATTAATCATCATTTTGTACACAATATTCATACAGGAGTATCAGTATTGACGTATCAACAGTAGCTTTAATTATTATTTGTTGATGGTTAGCTGGTGCATAAGCGGTTTACAAGGAAAGTTTTAGGCAATAGTTGTTGCGTATTTAGCAGGTTACCACTACAATTGTCCATTTAAATGACTTTAACCTTGACACTATCTATATATAATCGACATTCACATAAACAGTCCAATTAGCAGTGAAAACTTTTAACAAAGGGGCTGAAAGAAACTATGAAAACAATCTACGAAGGAAAGACAAAAAAAGTTTTATCTGATGAAATAACCGGCGATCATTATTTGCTTTTCAAAGATTCCGCAACCGGTGAAAACGGTAAATTTGATCCAGGCGCTAACACCGTAGGGGGCAGTGTTTTGGGCAAAGGAAAAAATGGGCTAGCCATATCAAAATATTTTTTTGAAATAATGGAAGCAAACGGAATTCCGACGCATTATCTGGGTGCAGACCTTGAACAGGGCCTAATGAAAGTCCGACAAGTCACAGTTCCGGCGCTTGAATTTGTGTTACGCTACTTTACCGCAGGCAGTATGTGCCGCAGATTTACACTCGAAAAAGGCATCCCGTTTAACCCGCCCTACCTCGAAGTCACACTCAAAGACGATGCTCAGGGAGACCCCCTTATCAGCGAAAGATTATGCCTCATGAAAGGTTTACTAAAAGAGGGCGAATATAACAAAACGCTAGACACTTTAGTCAAAGTGGGGGAGGTCCTGCAAAAGGAACTAAAAGGACTGGGTTTAACCCTGATAGATTTTAAAGTAGAATTCGGCTTTGATGAAAATCGCAAAATATACATCGCAGACGAAATCACACCCGATATTTGGCGCGTACAAGACGAATTTGGCAGCATACCCAACCAAATTGATTGCGCAAAACTGATTCTAGATAAAATAGAGGCAAAAAATGCCCGCCCCAAGGTTGTTTAAACAACCTCCAATTTATTTATTATCGGTAAATAGACACAGCTTTTAGATCAGTACAAACCATTGTTGAGTTAGTGGTTGTTAAGTTTTGGGTGGTCAAGTTTATGGTTTAAAGCCGTTTATGAGATGTTTGATTCGTTGGGTGGTTGTTTTGCTGTTTTCAATTTGGTACCATCTAGCGGTATAATCATCGAGGCATTCGGCTGTTTTTGTGTCTCGAAGTATAAGTTCAGGTTCTCCAAGTATTTTGACGAAGTAAATTATTAGTTTTTTTCCCTCTTCGGTGGGGTCAACTGAGAGTGTAACAGATATTGGAGAAACGGTAAGATAAAATCGGGACATTTGTGATCGGATTTTGTGGACCGCAACACCCCAAAACTGGGTTATACCGGGCATAGAGTCGATTTCGTGGACGGTTTTAAAAGTGTAGCTCATTTTAGGTTGTCTCCTCCTTGAAGTGCAGGGTTCCTTGGGCTTGGGTGTTCATGTTTAAGTCCGATTCCCGTCACCTTTAAAACATAGATACAACATATAAATATTATCAACAAATATTTTTCATAATATTATACGCGGTTTCAACAATCATATCCAAAGACGTGTGCAACCATATATCGAAATAGACAGAACCTGCAAACAAACAGTACAGCCATAAATAAACCAAACAACAACACCGCCACTACACACATTTATTAAACCATAACCAAAGAAATCTAAGGATCACACATGTCAAGCGCAGAAATCGCAGTACAAGCATTTCGAAAATTAGAACGCGAAGACCTAAGAATCCTCCACATAATCGAAGCCGCAATGGCAAAACGCGAATTCGTCCCCATCGAACAAATCCACAAATACGCCAAAGTTCCACTCGAACGCGTCACATACACAATAGACAAACTTGACAAACTAAACTTAATCTACAGAAAACACGGCGCATACACCGGCTACACCCTAAACTACACAGGCTACGACTGCTTAGCCATAAATGCACTGGTAAAATCCGAAATCATAACCTCATTTGGACAAACCCTAGGCGTGGGCAAAGAAGCCGACGTCTACGACGCCCTGAGCCCATCAGGACAACGCATAGCCGTCAAATTCCACAGATTAGGCCGAATCAGCTTCCGACAAACCCGACGCAAACGAGGCTACATCCGAGAACACTCATCATGGCTGTTTCAATCACACCTAGCCGCAGAAAAAGAACACCAAGCCATGAAACTAGCCTATGAAAAAAACGTTTCAGTACCCCAGCCGCTTAGCCAAAACCGCCATGTCATAGCGATGGGTATGATTGAAGGCGGCGAACTCTCACGCTACAAAGACATCGGCGACGCCAAAAAAGTTCTGCGAGAAATCCTACGCAACCTCAAAAAAGCCTACCTCAAAGCGCACATAATCCATGCAGACCTTAGCGAATACAACCTTATCCTACAACCAGATGGACACATACTGATTATTGATTGGCCGCAGGCAGTTAAAACCGACCATAAAAACGCAAAAGAACTACTCGAACGAGACCTAAAAAATATATTAACGTTTTTCAGCCGCAAATTCAACTTGGAACTATCGGCAGATGAAGCTTACAAATATGTAATTGGGGAAGCTAAAAAGCTACCCCTTTAATGCAAGTTTGTGTTTAACACAATATAGAGTATGTTGTTTCCGCGAAGAAGCACATTACCATAGTTAGTCATAGGCTGGTCTTCTTTACACTCTGTTGCGCCTTCCAAGAGCAGGTTCATATGTCCATCACACTTAATCATTTTGCCCTTGTATTCATAGCCGTTTTTGAGGACAACTTCAATGTTGCCATGCAATTGTTTTATGAGAACGTTTAATGGTTTTTTACTTGGTTCCATCATTGACATTATGGGATCCCTGTCCATTCCAGTTGATATCTCAAGAACCCCTCTCCAAATATAAAAGCCTTATGAAAATATAACCCCAATAGACGCCGTATTAGCCATCTTTCACCCAATTATTCCACTTAATTTCGTTTTCCACACATAATTATAGCCGGGTACCGCTTTTCAACTGCTACCCACACCAAACTCGACATAGCCTATAGCATACAGATGTAACCAGTCTACTAGCGGATTCAAGCAATAGACTAAACAGTCAATAGAGTAGAGAAGACAATTAAATCAACACCTACAACGATAGGCGCTATTTCCACCATCAATACTTGAGGACAAAAAGGAAAGTTGGAAAATATTATATTTTTCTCACCAATGACACCAAGGCAACCAATAGAAACGCTATACCGGTCCAGAATAAGTTGCCGCCGGTTAGGAAATACACCACTATAGCTACAAGGATAGCAGGGATGAGTATTATCAAGAATTTTAAGAAAACTATAATGATTAAACCAATAACTACTAGAATTATCAAGGCTACTATGGCCGCACCGGCAAATCCAAAACCGTCTAGTATTGCGTAGACGACTGCAGCAAAGAAGGGTATTAACGGTATTAATTCCATTTGTTTTTCGCCTCAGAGAAGAAAACAGGCGGCAGGTAATATGTTTTTGGGAGAACAGATACAACTTGGGCTATGCCATTCTTCCTCGTAGTTTTGCGATAACTTCATCCTCGACCCATTTTTCACCTTGGATTGTTAGTTTATAGTCGGGTTTGTTGGGGTCAGGTTTGAAGACTTGGCCGCGTTTAGTCATTTCATTGAGGCGTGCGGGAACCATCGCTTTTATACCGCTGGATTCTAAGAGTTTTTGCACCTGTGCGGCAGTGTTTCGCCGGTCATCAGATGCATAGAGGATTAGGCCAACAGATTCGTAGTGGGTAAGACTTTCTCTTGTTACTATAACGGGGCCCTCGGTGGTGGGTTCGATAATACCTCTTAGCTGAGCACCGGATTGGGTTAGACGGTTAGACACAAAATCGGAGAGGGTTTCGACAAAATTCTCAGGAATACTCCCCATCATGTCAAGGATTTCCTGGGGGGAGTCTCCCTCAATTACGACTTCACCAAAGGGAGTTTTGATGCGTGCTTCGATACGTTTCACAGCCATTCCTCTTCTAGGTATATGCGTGACATGTTTTTAGGATTTACGGCAAACCACAGCTTTAGTTAATCTGTAAACTGAATTTTCTACAGATATCGCATGGATCCGTAAGTTTTTGTGTTTAGCAACAGGCATCAGAGTACTCACAAATAGATGCCGTCAAAACGAGGAGTCTAAAGTAAAGTTGTCTTAGACTGAGTAGAAAAGGGCAGTTTCTAAGTGTACACTAAAAGGCTTTGAAATGTTGATTTCTATCTTAGGGGGCTTGTTTGTAGATGAAGATGAAGTAGGTTTGGTTGTCTTGGGTATATTTGATAAAGGTTGTAAAGCCGGTTTTGTTCATGTTATCTATGAATAATGAACGGCGTTTGTCGGGGGTTAGGTTAGTTACATTAATGTATTCGGTTGTTTGGCTGGTTTGTGTAGCTTTTTGGTTGGTGTTTATTTTGATCGCCTGTTTAGTTAAGTACACTCTTTGGTTTTTTAGTACATTGTACTATTTATAATGTATTATACTTTTGATAAGCAAATGCTAAGTCACTATGTGGATCTCTTGCGGAACAAAGCACACATCATGTTTGGAAAAGGGGTCATTGAAACCATACTGTACCTCAAAAAAATGGAAAAAGCTGGGTATTACGAACTCTACAAACAGGGTTTTGTCATAAGCAGACAAGCCTTTTCGAACTTACTCAAACTCATTGAGGGGCAGGGCATAGCAGATAGAAAAATGCTTGAGGGTCGCCCACCCAGAGTTGAATATAGCCTCACAATCAAAGGTAAAGAAATTGCAATGGCACTAAAGCATCTAGAAGAAATCCTCTGACACTTCAGCACCGCAATCCGCTTACAAAGTTAGCCTACAGCGTTCTTTAAGAGCTTGGAGACCAAGTCGGGGCTGGCTTTTCCACGAACCTCCTTCATAACAGCACCCATAAGCATACCCATCGCATTTTTGCCCAGCTTTTCAATTTGCACTTTATTAGCAACGACTATACGATCAATTATAACAGCGAGTTCAGTTTCGGTAAACATCTTAAAGCCCAATGCACTAACAGCGTCTGAAACGGTTTTGTCCTCGTTTTTAGCCAACCAACTAAACACATCTGCGATGGCTTCTTTGGCAAGTTCGCCACAGCCAACAGCTCTAAAGATACAACTGATTTGCTCATCGGTAACCTGAGCCGTGGGTATACCGTCTCGTTGAAGTGCTTTTATGGTCTCGGTTAGAAAGGCTGCAATGGTGGCAACTGATACGCCGCTTGTTTGGGCGATTTCTTCGAAGAGACTTAGATATTCGGAGTCAAGGAGTTGTTTGGTGAGTTTTTCGTTTAGGCTGTATTGTTTGCTGAGGCGTTGGAATTTTTTATCGGCGGATTCGGGCAGATGAGTTTGTATGGTTTGTACTAATTGGGGGGTTAGGGGTTGGGGTGGGATGTCGGTTTCGGGGTACATGCGAGCGGCGCCGGGGCGGGGGCGCATGTAGCGGGTGGTGCCATCGTCTTTGGCTGTGCGGGTTTCTTGGGGAATGCCTAGGCAGGCTTCTTGGGCGCGGGTTATTACTGCTTTGAGGGCGTCTTGGCTGTTTTGGGCTGTGTCAGCTACAAAGACAACGGCATCAGTGGGGTTTGCTTGTACTACTTCGCGTAGCAAGGTGATTTCTTGGGGGGTGATGCCATAGTTTGCAAGGGCTTCATCGGTGTGAAATATACCGCCGACGCGGCCCCAGAATTTGGCGCGGTCACTGAGTTCAGATCCAAAGCGGAAGTTGGGCATCAACTCACGCCCCGTCAACCCTGCAAATCCTATGAGTTTTACAGCAAAAACGGTTTGGTTTTTGTCGAGGGCTTTGCGTAGAACTTTACTTTTTGTTGCTTCAAAGATGTTTGTGACCTCAACCAGTTCAGCTTTGAGTGTATTTGGGGTTATGTTGTGATTGGCAAGTTCGTCTTTTATGGCAATTAAACCCAGCTGGCGTTGGGCCTCATATTCTACAACGGTTGAGATTAGATCTAGAGTTTGTACGCCTTTGATTTCAATTAGTGCACCGTTGGGTAGGGATACGTTTAGGTCTTGGCGAATTGTGCCCAAGCCGCGCATGACTTTGCCTGTGTCGCGCAGTATGCGTCCGATGGCAAATGCGACTTCTTGGGCTTCTTGGGGGGAATAAATCACAGGTGCGGTGGTGACCTCAATTAGGGGGATGCCTAGTCGGTCGATGCGATAGCAGGTGGTTTTGTCTTCATGGGTGGCGGTTTTGCGGGCGGAGTCTTCTTCAAGGCTGGCGGCTTGCATGGGTATGGTTTTGCCGTTGACCACTATCCAGCCGTCTAGGGCGATAATAGTTGTGCGTTGGAAGCCGGTGGTGTTTGAGCCGTCGATAACGGTTTTGCGCATAACGTGAACTTCGTCTACGGGTTGCATGTTCATCATAAGTGATGCCGTCAACACGACCTCAACGGCATCCATGTTTATGGGATGCGGCGGTTCCTCATCCATCTCGACTAGGCAACTGCTGGTGCGGTTAGCTTCATAGAGGATTTTGTTGCCTTTTTGAAACTCGAAATATGCGGCAGGATCAACTTGTCCAAGTTCGCTCTGTGTGGGGCGCAAACGGCGCAAAAATGTGATGTCGGGTTCTTCTTTGAACAGTTCAGGTGAGCAGCTACAGAACAGTTTGCTGTTAACCTTTAGTTGTTGGTGGATTTCTAAGCCGACTTTTAAGCCGATTTTAGTGTAATCAAGAGAGGGTTTAGACATTAGGGTTTGCCTCGTAGTGGAGTTTTTCTTCTTGGGGTAGGGTGCGGGTTAAGTATTCGCCTGCAATGTTGGTTTTTAGCAGGGTGATAACTTGTTGTGGATCCTCGGTTTGTCCTAAGGCCCACATCAGCTTGACTAGGCCTGTTTCAGGGAACATGTCCTCGAGGGGAACCACGCCTAAGTTAAGTAAGTCGCGGCCTGTGTCGTAGATGTTCATATTGACTCGTCCCCAGATGCACTGGGAGGCCATTGCAACCACTACACCTTGGGCTGTGGCTCGTTTGAGGCTCTCAAAGCAGAATTTGCTCACATGACCCAAGCCTGAGCCCTCTAAGAGGATGCCGCGTGTGCCGCGTTCGAGATAGAAATCAATGATTGCGGGGTCAAGGCCGGGGTAGAATTTGATTAGGGCGACTTTGTCGCTGAAATTGGGTTTTAAGACGAGTTGGCGGTTGGGATCGCGTTTGTGGTAGTTGGTTGTGGTCATGTTAACTTGGAGGTTTTGTATTTTTGCTATGGGTGAGTCATTGATGGAGTGGAAGGTGTCTCGGCGGCTTGTGTGGCATTTGCGCACTTTTGTGCCTCGATGCACCGCTATGGCGGCATCGGAGATTGTGTCATGCATTGCTAAGCCTACCTCGGCAAAGGGTGCTTCCCCTGCGGCTTTAACCGCGCCTATGAGGTTGGTTGCGGCATCGCTGCTGGGGCGATCAGAAGAGCGTTGTGCACCAACGAGGATAACAGGTACGGGTAAGTTTTGTAGAGCAAAGCTCAGTGCGGCTGAGGTGTATGCCATGGTGTCGGTACCATGTGCGATGACAACGCCGTTTGTGCCCTTTTGAATTTGTTGAGCGACTTTGGTTGCGAGTTCGCTCCAGTCTTGTTGGCGCAGGTTCTCACTGTAGATGCTAAAGACGATCTCAGTGTCCACCTGGGAGATATCGGCGAGTTCAGGCACCACACCGTAGAGATCATTAGCCGACATGGCAGATCGGACTGCCCCTGTGCGATAATCAACCCGGCTAGCGATGGTTCCACCAGTACTCATGATAACAACATGTGGAAGTGAGGGGTTTTGTTTTGGCAGAGGAGGAGACGCAAAGGTGGGTTTGGTGCCCTGGCCGATTTTTTGCACTGAGAGATCGTCTGTGGCTTGGATGCCTATGTTGTAGCCGCTTGGCATCTTTATGATAATAGCATCTCCATCACCAAAGCGGGGAATCAAAATGCCCTCATAGGTTTTGTTTTTGCGTGTAAGTTTTATGATATCGCCGACACTGCAGTCTGCCTCTTTTAGCAACTCAAGTGCCTTGCCTCTATAACCTGATGCGTCTAGTTCACTCATCTGTCTTTAGCCTCTTTGAAACATAAACTCCATCACGCTCATAACCCAAGCGCATGTAGTATCGCCTTGTTCCTAGCGCACTAATAACTAAAAGCTTTTCCCGCTCATGGTTCCTTGCAATACGCTCAGCCTCTGCTAAGAGCACCTTGCCATAGCCTCTATGCTGCCACTCTCCATCAGGCCGTCCCCCAACAGGGACCAGGGGACCATAAACATGCAACTCACGAACTATAGCTGAGGGAACTTGGGTGATTTCGGGTCGGTGAGCATATGATGAGGGAATGCGCAACCGTAAATAGCCCAGCAATACATCGTTTTTGGGGTCTTCGGCTGATATGAAAACCTCGGTGCCCTCAGATGCCTCATATTGCTGGGTTAGGATTTGGATATTTGCTATCTCAGGTTTGATGTGGTCAACTTGTAATCTGTGGCCCACTTCACGGCAACGGATACATTGACAATGCAGGCCTTGCTGGGCGAGTTTTTGTTGGGCGAGTTCTCGAAGATTACTTTTTTTCACGCCTGCCAAAATAAGACCCGCAGGAATATCGCGTTGAACCCGCATTACCCGCACCCATTTTGGGATAAATTTTTTGATCTCAGCAATTACCTCTGCAGCTTGCTCGGTTGTATAGGGATGATAGGTGCCGTTTTGGTACCATTGATTGGCTTTAGTGCCCTCAATGGCTAGGCAAGGATAAATTTTTATCATATCAGGCATAAATGCGGGGTTAGTAAAAATTTGTTGAAAGATTTCTAGGTCTTTTTTTGGGTTGCTCCCCGGCATGCCAGGCATTAGGTGATAAACGATTTTTAAGCCGGCGTCTTTAGCTATACGGGTAGCCTCAATCACATCTTGGGTTGTGTGTGTTCGACCTACTAACTGATAAATTTCGTCATTAGGGTTCTGCACGCCTAATTCGATGCGGGTGACGCCCATGTCAAGCATGATATCGATGTGGGGTTGTTTTGCCCAATCAGGACGGGTTTCAACAGTTATGCCAACATTGCGGGTTGCGCTGATTTCTGCGTTGGCTTTGGCCTCTGTGAGGTCCACTGAGGGTTTGCCTACAATCCCATCTAGGCAGCGTTGGATAAACCAGGTTTGGTACTCTATAGGTGTAGCGGGGAAGGTTCCGCCCATAATAACGAGTTCGATTTTGTCGACTTTATGTCCGATTTGGGTTAGCTGTTCAATGCGGCTTGTGACTTGGCTGTTTGGATCAAAGCTGTTTTGGGTGCCACGCATGGCTGCGGGTTCGTGGCCGGTGTAGCTCTGAGGGGAACCTAAAGTGGGTCCGCCGGGGCAGTAAGCGCAGGGTTCAGGCTGGGGACATGGATAGGGTTTAGTCATAACGGCAACCACAGTGACACCGCTTATGGTTCGTGTGGTTTTTCGCTTTAGAAGCGGCAGGAGCAGAGGTGTTTCTTTGGGTGTGAGTTGGCTTATCAAATCGGCACTTGAGGGAACTTTTTCTAGGTGATGTTTACCTGCAATTTTGATTTTTAGGCGGTTAACATCTTCTCGGGTAGGAGCTGACATTGCGAGAAGTATTTCGATGATTTCGCGGAGCGCAACTGTGTTTGTCAAGATTTAGATAACCCAAATATTGTTAATACTAGAGTAGATAACTACACCGGTTTACACTATAAAATTTACTTTGGTTAAAAGCCCAAGTACACCTAGATAATGGTGGAAAGAAATAAAAGTGGTTTAAAGCTTACATCCAGTTTTGCCCGGGTTTCCGCTGCAGAACAACACGTTTTTCATAGTTGCGTCTGCTACGGTTTTTAGGGCTTGGAGAAGTCCTTTCACGAGCCTCAATTTTAGGAGTTTGATTCCTTACTTTCCCGGCTTTTGAGAGTGAACCGTGAGTTGGCATTGTTTTACATCCTTTTTCACAATAAACATTGAGGACACACTTAAACCTTTAGCCCAAAAACCATGAACAAACCAGACAACCACACACATCAAAGACAAAAACAAATTTAGGTGCAACTCTAAAAAAAGTGGAATATGGACGGCATAGCCGATTGATTCCCACCAGTTTTACAGAGTACTCCAAGTCTATTGTTGACCTGGTTCATCTGACAGACCTTGAGCAGGCACCCGTTTGCTGTTGGACCTACTGTGCCACACAGCCAGGCACCACAATGTGCATGTCCAGCCCATTAGAGCAGAGTCTTTCACATATCGATTTTACCGCTGTTTTAACCGCATGCTTCAATGCTCCAATGCATTGCATCAGCGATCTGCATAGAACTATTTAGCACTGGACCGATTTAAATTTTACGACAAATATAGCACAAAATAACACATTAGTGCACCAATTAAAACAAAATGCCACCTAACACAAACAACCCCAAAAACCCAACCCAAACCACAACATCAAGACAAACCGCACCCTCAAAAACCAACCACAAAAAAACATAACTAGAAAAACAAAAACAATAACCAACCCGATTGCGTTGCAACCAACCATCAAAAAGTCACATCACATCAAAAAAAGAAAAACAATGCAACCTACAGGACTCTAAGAGGGCAACAGAAAGCAAGCTCTACAGTTTTGGTCGGCAACGTATTTATTTGTAAAAGTAATGGATAGTAACCTATTATGTGCAGGGGTCGCCAAGCCAGGTCAACGGCGTAGGCTTCAGGAGCCTATCCTGCAGAGGTTCGTGGGTTCGAATCCCACCCCCTGCACCAAACAAACATGTCTGGTTCTCTTCCTCAAACTTCGGCTCAAAAAACCCAAAAAACAAAACCAAAATCTTCGCCTTTAAAAATCCCCGAACATACAAGGGACATGTTAACAAACAAACCAATACACGACTACGCCCAACGCATAAGGCGAAACCGACACAACATACAACAACTCCCAAACGGAACATTAGGTTTGCAGTTTTTAGACCACCTAAACGCATTAGGATTATCCCTCGGCAGAATCTCAAAATGTAGCTCCCACATGCCCGTATTATTGCGCATAATTGATGGTGCAGACATTAAAGCTATGAATAAAACAGACATAGAACACATAGTAGCCAACATAAACAACCGACCAAACAAAGAATCCACAAAAGCCGACAACAAACTCTTACTACGAAAACTGGTTCAATACGCCAAAACAGGCAGTTGCGCCAAAAACACCCCCATACCCCCCGAAGTAAACTGGATAAGCTTAACAGTGAAAGAAAAAAACCCCAAAGTCACCCCCGAAAACCTACTCACCCAAGAAGAAATAACCGCCATACTAAAAGCCGTCACAAACAAACGCGACCGCGCCATCATATATGTACTCTTCGAAGCCGCCCTACGCCCCAGCGAACTACTAACCATGCGCAACAGCAGTGTAATCTTCAAAGAAGAATACTGTCTCATAGCCGCAAACGGGAAAACAGGCATAAAACGCATACCTTTGGTCACCTCAAGCAAACCCCTACTACAATGGCTACAAGAACACCCCAACAGAGACGACCCCCAAGCACCCCTATGGTGTTCCCTAGCAGTTAACCACACAGGCGAACGACTAAGCTATACACACTTCTGCAAAATAATAAAAAACCTAGCCAAAAAAGCAGGACTAAAACGAAACGTCTGGCCATACCTCTACCGCCACACCTCTCTAACAGCTATGGCTAAAGTGTTTACTGAAAGCCGTTTGGAGCAGTTTGCTGGCTGGACATACGGAAGCAAAATGACGCGGCGATACGTACATTTTTCTGCAAGGGACTTAGAGGATGCAATGCTAGAACTACATGGACTAAAGATACCTTCAAAGGCTGAAGGATTAGCTAAACTGGTCGAGTGCCCACGATGTAGCAGTAAAAATCCTTTTGGAGACACCAGATGCACCACCTGCGGCATGATACTAGACAAGGGTACGGCACTACGCTTTGAAGAAACCGAAAAACAAAGAAAAGAGATGCTTGAAGAAAAGAACACGGCATTACAGCTAAGACTTGAAAAACTAGAAGGAACTATTTCAGCTCTTCTAACGGTCTCGCCTTTGCCTCAGCGCAAACTGTAGGCTGTTCTTTGGCAAGTTTTTTCAGCTCTCCAAGCTCCCTTAAAATTTCCTCTAACACTTTTTTATCCACAGTAACATATTGCTTTGACCGCATTATAAATAAGTGTTGATTGTATATGTTAACACGTGCTTAGTTATGAATAAAAAGTACAGTGTTAACTTGACCAAAGATGAGCGTTGGATAATTTTTGAGACAA
>Ga0123354_10001011_pt1 | contig 32101 bp, 21 predicted proteins | sample TergutLab28metaG_2_FD_97872 | JGI IMG/M metagenome (GOLD analysis project Ga0123354, IMG submission 97872) | Labiotermes labralis P4 segment gut microbial communities from Petit-Saut dam, French Guiana - Lab288 P4 | ecosystem: Host-associated > Arthropoda: Insects > Digestive system > Gut ... | reverse complement strand
TAAGTCGCAAGCTCCTGAGGATGGATGTATTAACATCCAAAACATGTTGAGCAGTAAATAATGAAATAATAAAGCAAGTGACATCAAGTTGGTCTCTCTTTATTTAACTATCAAGATGATGCATGGTCCAATAAACATAAGATATGTGAAAAGGTCTTTGTGGTTCCCATATTTTAGAGCTGTTCCTGGAAGTCAGTGTGAATATGAAATGTAGATTCTGTAATAAAGGAAGGAAGTACTCTGTTACATGCAGTCAGCTGGGTAAGGAGGGAAGAGAGGGTGTGATTATTGTATTTAGCTTCATATGGTCATTGCTGTTGTATTTAGTTTAACATGGTCATTGCCAGGTATGAATTGTTGGAATCAGAAACACAGTAATTTTGTGGTCCATTACAGTATACCTTCAATCATTTATATCAATTTATGTCAGATAAATTATAACAAAGTGCTTATCCCTTCACAGATATGAAAATTCCTCTTCGACCTGCACCACTTCCACCTAGCGGCAAACAGAATATGAACCTACAACATCGCACAAATGCATTCGATTGGAGTGATGGGTATGTGTTGCATCCTTGCTTTATAATGTTGTGTAAGTCAAGAATACAACGTGATTGTGTTCCTTCATAGATAGAAATAAGCCTGTACATGTTTGTATAAACTTTTTATCACTGGCAGACAAGGCCTATATGACAGTATAGTAACTTTCACCATTACTTTGACGGTGCCAGTTTCCATTTCCATTCCTTCTGCACACTGAGGGGTTGGTCAGGATGTACTTCCATACTGATTCAAACCCTCTCAAAAAATGAAGTAGAAATAGTGTAATGCTTTATCATTGGATGTTCAGTGATTTTTTTTCTTTTGATACATGTGTTCCATACTTCATGACAGATAACAAAAAAAGGAGCTGAAGTTAATTGTAGGGTGCATAACATTAAGGTTTTATTTCACACTAAAAGTGTGTTGAGTTAATTAAGAAATTTCTTGACATGTTTTGTGGCAGATATTCTGAGGTGAGGCAGGTAAATGATTCTGACAGAATTCGTAGAATATTGGTTATGTGGAATGCAAAGCATGAGAGTGGCACTGGATGGAAGTGGAGGGCTGTGTTATGTGCAATTACTGGCACAATCCTGAGTGTCTCCTTGGGCTTCACAGAATTTGTTGACACCATCCATTGAATTGATTTTTTTGTGTGTTTGTGAATTAGATGAGATGTATAGTTGCATATAAGTAGTAAGAGTAGTTCACAACTTACCGTCTACAGTAACAGCAAGTACCCACAGACTGTATGCATACCAGTGTACTGTAGCACATGAATCAGCAAGGAATTTGAATAGTACAGGGTCTTACTTCACCACATAGATAGAAAACACCATGGAGGTGTGTGTTTAGGTTCTTTGGCTGGGTTTATGGCATATTAAAGTATTTGAAAGCAAAGTGCTGAGAAGAATATATGTGTGTAATGTGGATGAACTGTTAAGAATCTCAAGTACTTATAAATGTAAAGATAAAATCATCTCTGTGCATGTCATGAAGTAGAGGTACAGCTCCAAGTATTCGTAACTTTAGTGCTAGATGGAGGTGAGTGATCAGCTTTGTGCCGCAGCCACTTAAATGTGCAGAAGGAACCCCATTACCCATTGAATAGGAGGCTGGGTGGGCCCCACAGCCAGTATGGATGTTTTGTGGAAGAAAAAAATATCTTTCTTCTGCTGAGAATCAAATCCTGGATCATCTATCCCATAGCCTAGTCACTACACTTACTCTGCTATTCCTGCTTCTAGTTAATAGGATAAGGAATTATATAGTTATTACTTGTATACATCACCTAAATGATTAAAACAAAGAGTAGATGGGCTGGAAAGGTAGAACAGCTGGGGGGGGGGGGGGAGAGAATTGGGTGGGGAAATGTGAAAGTTGATCTTGGACTACAGGGATGTGAACTACTTATGAAAATGCTGAATCCTTGAAGGCAGAAAGTCCCATGAAGTCCAGAATGATGTTTGAACTGCAGTATTGTATAGTTTCTTCTTAACCAGCTTTGTGAGCATTAGCTTCTCACGATGGAGTCTGCTGCTTGGAGTTTTGTAATCAGTTGTTGTTATTATCAGGTTTTGTTTATCATAATCTCTCAATTAACTTATTTCTGCCTTAGGAATGATCCATTCTCCAAGCAGACTGTCTCAACTAGACCTTTGTCATCACGTTTGGGTCGACCACCTGGTGAAAAGAAGAAACCACCTCCACGTCCTCCACCACCGAAGTTTGCTCAAAAGAACCGACAAAGACAGGTCAGATATTAAAAATTAGCATGCAATTGAATTTATCAGCCTGTTGATGTATTTGTTTATGGTTTATTTAATGATTCTCTCAGCAGCTGAGACAGTGTGGCGTTGAATGGTATGTTGATTAGGGAATGATGAATATTTGAGCAGGTAAGAAAATAAACATCTGTACCATGACCAAACTTGCCTGGAGGGACTGAGGAAAACCATGGAAAACTGTGGTCAGGATAGCCATACTATGTGCTGAGATGTTAACATATGACCCCAGTATATGAAGCAGGAGTGTTAGATTCAAGATAAGTATCTGTAGTTTCATCTGATTAATTATGTAGGTTATTCAGAAACTAAGTACCATCTGCGCATCCTCGAGAATGTCATTTTGTGCATGTGCAGTGACTTCCTCTATAAATTGAGAAGCCACAGACGCCATTTCATGAAATTCGCATTATGTTTATGTTCCTCTGTGTTAAACATGTTTAAGACAATTGAAGGGGCTGCCGACTGGGAAATATGGTCTGTAATTCGTTTTTTGAACGCTAGGAATGTGCTACCAATTGAGATTCATTACCAGATCTGTCAAGTATATGGTGACAATGTGATGAGTGATGGCAAGGTTAGGAAATGGGTCCGGTTGTTCAATGAAGGACAGGAGAACGTGCACGATGAGGCATGAAATGGGCATCCATCTTTGGTGACTGATGATTTGGTGTGTAAGGTCAACAAAAGAGTGCGTGACGACAGACGTTTCACAATTTCTGATCTGTCCCTGCACTTTCCTCAGATTTCAAGGACTCTGTGACATTGTCAGTAGTCAGGCAGCTGCATTGTATGAGGAGTGTATACAAAAACTTGAGCCCCGCTACACTAAGTGCCTCAATAATGGCTGCAAATATGTGGAAAGATAGTTTGAAGAATGTAGAATCTGATAACAATAAAATTTTATACGAAACCTTACTCGATTTTTTTTTACAACGAAACGGTACTTACTTTCTGAATAAGCCTCGTATATTTGCCTCCAATCTGTGTTTAGGTTGGCTGGATAGTTTACCTTGTGTAGTTATATTTTTTGTTTGAAAGAAGTTTGTGAGTCCAAGAGCAGGTGAAGTGCTGAGGAAAATATTTGAATGTGGTATGAACAAACTATGGAATGATATTACACAGTGGTCTATACACAGCTTTCATAGAGCTGGGAGGTTAGGAAAATGAATGAGGTCATGAACTGGACAGTTTCGCTGTTGGACGATGCTTGTAGATCAGGACAAGTGGTTATGTGAAGGGCTTGGGGAGGAGGTGGGTTGATGGTGTTAAAATGGGTTTTAGTGAAGCAGAGTTTGGGGGTGTGCACTGGATTGACCCTCCTCTGGTTGTAGCGAGTTACTGGTTTTCAGGCAGTGTTCATCTTCTGGTTTTGTTACCACATGGTTAATCAATTACCGCATTGTTTCTGAGGTCCATACAAAAGCATGGTGGTGTGACTGGAATATGTCATGGGTTCAGACATATTTTGTCTGTAACAGACCTGCAGTTTTGTACTGTGAAAGTTATCAGATGATTATCAGACTTGCCAGCATAAAGAAAATGAAAACCTAAAGAACAGATACCCATAATTCTGTTATATGTGGTATTCTCTGTAAGTAGCATTGTGGCCATAGTGTAAGATGAATAAAACAACCTGTAAAACTGAGGAACAACAGTTTGGCAAAATGTTATAGATATGTATAATTGTTAATTTTGGTACAAATTAAGTTTTAAAAAATGTATGTTTTATCTGTAAAATCATGGCAGGTTTTTGAAGTAATATGTTCGTATAACTACAGACGTGAATGAAATGGGTGTTCTAGGAGAAACTGTGAAGGTTTCAACTTCATACTTATTGAAGGTGGATGTAAGTGCCATTTGTTGCTGTGCAAACTTCTAACGAATATTTATTTCTTGCCACCCATAAGCTAAAGTATTTGTAATGTTGGTTAGATGTGTGCAGAGCAGTAAATGATTCATTGAACTTCACTGAGTTTTAGAGGTGAAACATTCAGAGTTTCTCCATAGATTAACTAATATTTTTAACAACCAACTAAATGCACAGTATACTTATTAATTTTGTTTATGTTAAAATAATGGACTCCAAACATTGATGGATGTCTTGCATGTTGGGCACCGATCATTTTTATATTACGGGTTTGCGCCGCGTAACGACTTTTCGATCAATCACAGACCACGTATACGAGGTCTGTCCCAAAAGTAATGAGGATTATTTAAAAAAAGTTTTTTTATTGAACATACATGTAATTACAGTTTATTTCCTTCAAAATAAGCTCCTTGTGATCGAATACAGCGATTCCAGCGTTGCTGCCACTCTTCGTTGCAGTGGAGGAAGTCTTCACTTGAGATGATGTTCAAAGTCCTTGTCGCAGCTGCCTGGACGTTTTCAACTGTCCCAAAATGATGTCCTTTGAGTGGGTTTTGAGCTTGGGGAATAAAAAGAAATCGCACGGAGCCAAGTGAGGGCTGTACGGTGGGTGGGGAAGTGTTATGATATTATTTTGAGCCAAAAATTCCTACACATCAGACAAATTCTTTGGGACCAATTTCGCACAAATTTTTCTCATGTGCAGATCTTCTGTAATGATGGTGGACATCCGTTTTTGGTAGTCCTACGTCCTCTGTGATTAACCGCACATTCAAACGTCGGTCCCTATCCGGAACAGCCTTCACACGAGCCACATTGTTCTCATTTCCTGAAGTTGAAGGACGCCCTGCACACTGTTCGTCCTCATTGCTCTCCCTTCCATCCTTGAATGCCTTGTGCCACCTGAAGACTTGGGATGAAGACAAAATAGCATCCCCATAAGCTGTCCTCAACAACTGCAACGTTTCAGAACCAGATTTTCTGAGTTTCGCACAGAACTTAATCGTGTAACGCTGCTCCAGACTCCTCTGCATTTTCGCCTGTGACAAGACACAAAAACTACTATGCATTTTGCTAATGTACCGACTGCTACAAAGGCGCAGACTCAACTGAGGAAGGTCAAACTTTATACCTGGGTTCCCTCTCCACCTGCCTCGACCCCCACTTTCCTTTCCTGGACCTTATGCGCTTCGCAAAAAAATTATTCTCATTACTTTTGGGACAGACCACATATGATGGTGGTTATAGTATAGTATTGTAATACTTACCACTGTGTTACAATTGCCTACAGTATTCAGTACAGTAACATGCTGTGCAGGTTTGTAGCCTAGGAACAATAGGCTATACAATATAACCTAGATGTGTAGTAAGCTATACTGTACTCTGTAGGTTTGTGTAAGTACGCATTTGCACAGTGACGAAATCACCTAACAACGCATTTCTCAGAATGTTTCCCCGTCGTTAAGCGATGCATATCTATGCTAATTCTATGCATTGATAAATGATATTTTTAACAACAGTATACTTCATATACTTATTACTATTTATATTATTCATTCCATGCATTGATAAATAACAATTATTTTTAACAACTTACTAACTGGTCAGTATCCTTATTAGTATTATATTAAAACAGTAAAATAATAGTCTTTTATTTTAATATAAATTATAGTAATAAGTACATTGTGTATTTAGTTGGTTGTTAAAAAATTGTTTATTTATGAATGCATGGAATGAATAATATAAAGTCCTCCTTAGATTTTTGTTTCATTAGGCATTTAGCATGTGGTTGTGAGAGTACAACCCTTCCAAACCCCACCATGACTTTATAGACACACTATACAGGGTGTGGAAAAACTCCATACCCAAACTTCTTGAGGTGGTAGGAGGGACCAAAACAGTGATTTAGTGTCAAGGAACTACATGTCGGAGATGCATCCTTGCAGTGCTGTGGACCATCAAATTAAGGTTGGAAATGAAGCAAACCACTGAAATATCCTCAAAAAAAAAAGTATTTCTTTCCAAAAAGAGCGGATGTTAAAACGTATGGCCACTGAGCTCGATACACAGCCAACAGTGACACAACAGCGACTGACGTGTATGCTTAAAAATACAAGGTTGCTGCCTGATGGCTGCTACTGCCTCAACAGTAGGGCAATACGATCTTCAGAATCAACTGGTGATGTGTAAATAATGGCTTTAATGTGGTGTGAGGTCCAGTGACCTGGGAGGCCAAGCCATTGTCCCACCCTGTCCAATCCAGTGAACGTTGTAAGTGGAGGTGAGATGTTTTTGGGCCTGACATGCAAAGTGAGTTGCAGCCTCATTTTGCTGGAACCACACGTTTCTCTTGACTGACAATGGGATTTCCTCCAGCATTTCTGGTAGCTTTTCCTCCAACAACGCATGGTAAATCTGTGCTTTGAGCCATCAGGGTAACAAGTAAGGCCCATTCAGAAAGTCATAACAATGCCTGCCCAATTGTTGACCACAAAGTATTGTTTGTGACAGTGCACAGATGCAACAAGAGGGGTTGCTTATGCCCAAATGTGGCTGTTGAAATTCCCTCTAGGGTGAAGCAGGCCTCATCCTTGAACAACACCATTGCAGGATAGTCAGGCTTCTCTGTACCTTGAGGCACAAACCAACGAATAAGTTGGTCTTGACATCGGTAATCATGGAGACATAGTAGAGCGTGCACCTTCTGCCAATTTAAAGGATGGAGCTCCTACTCACGTGCAACGTTCCACACAAGATGACAATCCACACCGACTGCATGACCAACTGTGTGGGTGCATGTGCCAGGATTCTTCTCAAAACACTGTGAAACGTTCTCATCAAATTGCAGCATATGAACTGACCATCCTCACCTTGTGCTGTGCCTGTTCACTGCAAATGTACCAGTTTGCCCTAGGCGACGGTTGACAGAAGCAAAGGTACGATAATCTTGACATACTGTTTTCGGGAAATGCTCGTGATAAATCCTCTGCGCTTCCCAGCCATTGCCATACACTGCACCATATGCCGCATGAATGTGGATGAATTCAGCCCAGGTGAAGTGATCCATGTTGATATCAATTTGACCACAGTACACACAGTTGTGAGGTTCTGAGTTCGTCCTTCGAGACAAATGACTTTCCCAGTGTGCCACAAGAGGTGACATGTGCACTGGGCACTTGTCATTCTCTACCGTGTCACTGTCAGCTGTGTATCGAGGCTGTACATTTGAACATCTGCTCTAAATTGGTACAAAATAAATTTTTTTTTTTTTTTTCAGAATATTTCAGGGGTTTTGCTTGATTTCCAACCTTATTCAGACCCAATTTGACGGTCTATAGCGCTGCAAGGACACATCTCTGACGTATAGTTCCTTGACAATAAATCTTTGTTTTGGTCCCTCCTGTCACCCCAAGAAGTTTGGTCATGGAGTTTTTCATACCTGTATATACTGTGTATCTTTTTGTCTCAAGAATATGATGTGAGTTTTTTTCCTCCCCCTTCCATTCATAGCTTAATTTTTCTTGGTCTTTGAATTAAGTATGAAGGAGTAGATAGAAGTACATGGAATGTGAAGCTGTTGATTTGAATGTTTGTAGGTACCAACTCGACCTGCCAGCCTTGTCTCTGGGATATTTACTCGAAACGCGTCATCACATATGCCACAACATACCATTTCAACGCAACAAAAGGGTTTGAATAAGGAAAGTCCAGCAACTGCAACTGTTACATCACTGATAGATTTTCAATCACCATCCACCTCTCCAACTCCGACAACTCGTTCTAGCAGTGATGGACTCAGTGTGAACAGTTTTGGAAGTGATGGCTCTGTATCAAACAATGGGCAGACTCTGTACGGAGGAGGCTCCTCGCTCTTTGAAAGTGGATTTGAGGATGATTTTGATTTTTTTGGAGGACTTTCCAGCTCATCTAGTTTTGGTACTCCATTAGGTGAACGAAATGATCCATGGAGTGTTGTTAAGCCACAGGATCCATTTTCACCTCCAAGACAACAAAGCTTCTCTGTGAGTAGTGCCTCAGTTCAGAAAATTACTGGCAACTCTGCATTTTACAAACAGAGCAATCCTAGTTCATCAGGTTCAGGTGGATCCTCCTCTATTACATCAAGGCCAACAATAATACGTCCAAAGCCTGGAAGGCCACCCACATTACCAAGAATGAGAGAGACTGCTGGTGACCATACTTCAGGCGCCTCATTTCCATTTGCAACCAGTAGTCGAGGCTCTTCTTATTTGGTGCCGAATGGAGATTCTGATGATGACACAGGTAAATGGTCACCACCAATGCCGTCCATTCCACCACCACCCCTGCCAGCTGATGTACTACAAGAGTCTGATTCTAATGGGCCATCACCAGAACTCCCTGCACAACCATTCCATTTTCAGGTGATGCTGTAATTCATTTACTCTGGACAACCTTACTTTCACTGTAAGTGTTACAAGCTCATTCTGTCATTTGGTTTTACAGGCAGAAGATCTTCAGAAGCCTTATGGAATTGCCTTACATGATTATTCTTCCACTCATCCTGATGATCTGTCATTTCAGGTACAGTACATATGAATTGCTGGAATCAAGGATTATTAAATTAATCTGCTTGAAGTCATATATGGCAGGCTGTGGCTGCTTGTTCAGGGACTACCAGAAGAGGATATGTTAAAAAGAGTCTCTTGTAATTTGCAAGGTGGCAAGTAGCATTTGAAATAATGTGAATTGCAGATTCAGTGTTTTTCAGTTGGATGTCAATATATATATATATATAACCCATTTACTGCTAGTCCATTTATGTACTGCTGTGTAGCTATTCCTATGCAGGCCTGGACAGGCCCTTAGGGTTCTAGGAGGCTGAGGCTCCCAGAATTTCCAGACAATTAGCACATGAAAGTGATAAGGTTCTCACCCCTACACACTGGCTGCCTGTACTCCCCGGGAGACATTTACTTACCCTATTACAAGGCTATCTGTACGGAATGTATTTTTTTCATCTTGTTGGGCTGTTGCCAGTACAGTGACATTAAGACATTACGAAATACCCCACATATGTATTGGCAGTATGATACGTGACCCAAGCATGTGTGCACAAGAATTCCATATCTCAGTTGTACATGCCTTATGGGACTGTGATCTCTGAACCAAGATTGCAGGGACCTTGTGTGTGTGTGTGTGTGCAACAAAAACTGGACATGCGTTTTCATACTTCCATGGGTAGAATATTTAAAGTACCAAAAATGTAATGATGTATATAAATTAATATATTGACAATATATGACACAGTGGAATGTGTATGAGGTGGGGCCGAAAGGTATATATGATCATACAAGCATTGCAGTATGACACAGTGCACTGAGTGATTTACACACAAACATAGTTTATCTTGCACCAGATAAAAGTGTACTGTAAAAATATCCATGTGTAAGGACTTAATAAGATGATCTTCCCTTATGTAATTTCAGCATATCAGTTAAAATGCCATGTTGGAAATTCTTGTATCTCCATACAAAAATTTGTGTTTTTGAATACATCTTGTTTCAGGTCAATGATGTAATTTTCATCCTTCATCGGGTAAATGATGATTGGTTATATGGTCGGTTTGGGCATAACCAGGGAATGTTCCCAGCCAGCTTTATTAGAGTGGTAGTTCCTCTAAGTAAAAGCAGCATCAGTCAACAGAGGCAACAAGCTGGAGCACAAACTGTAACAGCCTTGCACCCATTTGCTGCTGAAACTTGGGATGACTTGGAATTGAAGGTGAGTGTGGCTTGTGGCTCTTCCAGTGCATGGATTGGCACTTACTTTCTGGGTTGTATTGAAAAAACCATGGTTCATCGCAAGTTATTACGTTCTCTAAAAAGTTTGGGTCGTTTTCAGTGTTTTGAAGAATGTCAGCACAAATGTTCATTCAAATTTCCTTTTGTTCAGGAATGAGGAGTCTCAGCACCATCCTTGAACACAATTTTTTCATGTTGAAATTGTTATGTAAAATCTGTCAAACAGTTTCCTTGTCAGTGTTAATTAACTCGGCAACTACTCGAATGCTCAGGTGACGATTTTGTCGAACAACTTCACCAACTCTTTCGATGTTAGTCTCTGTTTTTGATGTACTGGAACAACCGGGGCACTGATCATCTCTGATCTCTTCCCACCCTCTTTAAACCTTTAAAACTCCTCGAAAACTTGAGTACGAGATAGACACTCATCACCATAAACTTTCTTCAACAAATCATACATTTCTGTAGCGGATTTTCCAAGTTTCACACAGAATTTCACGTTGATGCTTTGCCCCATGTTAACACTTAACATGATTCCGACGGAGGACAAGCCCATGATCCACTTCAAGCAAAGGCTGCTGCCAAACTCTATGCCGCACGACCTTGAAATTGCAACCGTGAATGGAGGGGAGAGCACAAGCCAATAGCACTCACTGTTTGCTGTTGCCAATTTTACAGGGAAGTGGAAAAAAATTAAGTCCAGTTATTTTATGGCCACACAACATATCTATGGAAGATGTACAAGATTTAGAACCCAGGAAACATTAATAATAAAAACAACAAAAACTGTGTCCAGTTGATGCTTCTGTCGTTCAGGGTGAATATATTAAGACTCTGAAGAATATTAGCATAATTATAGACATTACTGTCTGGGGAATGGAATTAAACAAAACACAGAGCTACTAACTTTGCAGAATGTGTTTGAGTTTTCTTAGTGTCAGTACAGGTAATGGAAAGCCATAATCAGTAAACTATATAGGGTCAAAAACATGATCATGATGGTGATGATGATGATCTCATTTTCCTCATTATATCATCATATGCTAGTGTAATAGCACATTTGCCAATTATAACACTGGCACAAAATTCATATACTACCAATTACATAAACACATATGTACACAACGTAATAAAACAACAAAAAATGTTAGGTTGGTACCTGACCGAACGTCTGAATTAAATGATGCATTTCACGTTAATATGTGCTGCTAAATAGTATTGCCAAAAAATTACTTACAACTTCAACATAAAGAGTCCAAAATATAAACAATACACCCCAAATTATGTAACAACAAAACCATTATTTACTTGGAATGTCATTCTACAAACCATTAGCATAACATCTGTTTGAAGGTTTCTGATCTGCTTACTAAAACTAGCTCAGTTACTATGTAGCTAATTTGCAGCTGTTACACATCTAGCAGAAGGGCAGGTTTTGCGTGGTGTACAAAACTTAGAGAAGTTTCAGGCATTACCAGATGGAACTATTGAGACTGATACTATCAAACAATGAAGGACAAAATTTCAATCTCAAAAATGGGGGGGGGATATGAAGGTGTCTTCAGTCTTGCTAAGTATGTAAGATTAGAAGCTCAAGAGCATAAATATAGCTATATAGGATATTAGGAAAAGAAATTATTGAAATGCCAACTTCAGTTAGATGCCTTCCAGCATTTGGTATCATAGTCATAACAGCATTTCAGACAGGAGAGGAATATTGTGGCTTAGTGTAGCTGAAGTGTAGTGTGACTATTTATTACTGTAGAGAGGGAATCAGTTAAAAGTGCATGTGAGCTGTAACAGTTAAGTGACTGAGAAAATATGTAGTCCATGTGTTGATTAAAAAACCCTTCAGAATCCAAAAATATTCCTAGGTCTCTGATGGAGTGGTTGTGAGTTATACATTTATCACATATTTTTAAACGTAATTTTGTACATTTTACTGCAAAAGGTAGTGCCTATAGCTTTATCAGTATTAGATGTGTACAGAGCTTACTGTATGAAAAGTTTTGATGTCATCAGCGAATAACAGATAACTTGAATAGGTAAGAGAACTACAGAGGTCATTAATAAGTATATTGAAGATCAGAGGCCCAAGGACAGATCTTTCAGGAACACTGCAAGGCATGTAAAAATGTGTTGAATGAATGTTATGTATTTGAACACAAGAATAACAGTTTCGTATGTAACTGTGCAGCTAACATATAATCATCAGAGTCAATAACCATTGAGCGTATGCAAAAGTTTTTGTATGAGGAATGAGATCAAAATAATCAAAACAAAAATTAATGTAATTAATTTGATGCTGTAAACAAACTAGTGGAGAAATAAGTCTAAATATGGTAGTAAATTTGTAATAGTAGATTTAGATTTAACAAAACCATTGTGACAGTGATTCACTTTAAACTTAAAATGATGAGACAAATGGTTATGCATATCAAATTCAAAGACTTTTTGAGCAATTATTGAGGAAAGATACAGATTTTAAATTTTTAACAGAGTTGTTTTCATCTTTCTTATAAGTATGCATGATTACCGCTTTCTTTCTTGGTTTGGGAATTGCTGCTGAGACATGCTGACATCAGAGATGTATTTAAGTAGAGATACTACAATCGTCTCATATCCCTTGATTTTAAAACCAACTGTATTATAAAAGTCCAGTGACATTGAGGAAAAAGACACTGACAACAATAACTACAGTATTGCTGTTTATTTGTTTACATCTGCCTTTCAATTGTTTATTTTTCTTCGCATTTCATTAATATTTTAAAAAAAGTGTTGAAAAATGTATTTGGCAATTAAATTGTGATGAGCTGTTCTTTGGGAAATCAAAGTTCAGTATGGGTTATATTGGCTTGATATGAAATAAAATTTCTCTGACTTACTTTGCTGTAGACTTCTAATAACAGATTTCATCAAAATTGCTTGGTTACATAGCCACGACCACCTCAATGTGTTTGAGCACTTCGTGCACTGCATAACAAGCACATGATAGGAAAAGGATTGCTTGACTTTTGTAAGAATACTAGCATCACTTACTTTCAGTAAGTAGTAGCTGAAAATATCATTCTTATCAAAACTGTTATCAACTAGTGTAGAACTTTGTGCTCATTGGCCCATTCGTGGCCACCGAACAGTATGCATTATTTATGTAGAATATCTGCCAGACCAACACCAGATATGTTTATTTTCAGTTTAATAATGTATGTCCTCACATAAAACACAGATGCAGTCATGTTATGTGTTGTGTGCAAATTTAATTCAAATTCATTGAAGATGAATTGGAAATATGGTGTGTCTTAAAACTGAGTAAAGAATTTCATCATTGGTACTCATATTACAACAGAAATGTTTTGATACCAGTAGTTTCTGGCTGGGATAATCAGTCTATGTACATGCCTGTCGTATCTGTTTGTCTTTATCTTTTTGCATGCATATGCAGTGAATTTTAGTACTTAAGAAGTAATGATGTATGGAATTCTACATGTCAGTTTTGTTAACGAATTAATGAGCATAATGCAGTTGGTGTGTAGCTGTTGTATAAAATCCAGTAAATATAGTTATGTTTACAGCAGCATAATACAGTTGATTGAAAACTGCAAAGAACTGTACATTATCCACAAACTAAATTGTTTAATTGAAAGCCCTCTGAAAAAAAAGGAGTAAACAAGTTGTGTATGCAGGTGGAGAATGTGTAACTTTACTTCCAATACTCATTTCTGTAAGAGAGTTCTTTTTTTTCCTCCATTGAACAGAGAGAGTTGTATTTCTCACAGTAAGTTCTGTCACTTTATAGTCACTTTACACTCTGTCTTAACTGGCAAGTTCTTCTAATTTTGTTTGCTTGGTCGTGTGAGAATGTGTAGCCAATATAATCGGTATTGTTCATTTTCACAGGCAGGATCATCTGTGTATGTCAGAAGCAGAATAAATAGTGATTGGTTATATGGAGAAAGTAATGGGAAGGTTGGGCAGTTTCCAGCCTCATTTGTGGATCGCATTCCATCCAACTTGCCTCAACGTACCAATTGATTAGCATGAAATTACATGAACAACGAAAACAAATTGAACAGTGACACAGGTAGAGTTGCATAATATTGTTTAATTGTAAAGTAAATTATTTTATTAATTGGAATAGTTCTGTGTACTAAGCTGCACTTTGTGATTCTCCTTTTTGTCTGTGTGCAGTCTGACTTCATCATATTGGGAAATGTGATATCAGTTCATTAAAGCCATGTTGTTGAAACATTATGCAGTAGTACTAGTAAGCAACTATTATTACATACTTTTAGACCTGCTCTTTGTGCCCAAGCCCCCCACCCTCCAGTCAGTAACATTTATGCATGATGTGAAAATAGTTTTTGATTACAGAACATTTTATTCATGTCTCTCTCTCTCTTTCCAAACACTTTATGCTTAATATGCTTGTATAAAAGTTAAGATAAATATATTGTATAGAGGCCTTCTCTCTGGTTTATGTAATAGGACAGATTGCTTTAAAAATCTATTGAAGTTACGGTTCATAGTTTTAATTTTTCTTCGGCTGTGTGGTGACAAAAATCTGATGGAAGATAGCAGTGCACATTGTACTACACCACAGATGTGAATTGTCAGTCTTTTCAGTTCCAGCGCTGAAACAACACATGAAATGTCAGTATTCTGAAATATCATAGTGTCATCCATCTCCTTTGTACTTTTGCAACTCTGGTACAACATCGAAAACAGTGATACATGAGTTAGAAGTCATTATTGAACAATACTGAGACACACAAATGCATATACTCACAGTCAGGTGTCTTTCTTTGCTTGCTACATTTGTTTAACTTGGTACTCTTTGGTTGCTTCATTTACCCTTGCTGCTCCTTGTCTTCCAGTTAGCAGAAAGAAAGTCTTCTATGTTACATTCTGCAGTCATTGACAAAGCTCTTAAATAAGAAACTTAACTTCACCATTTAGTGTGCCATTTAATTTTTTTTGGTGTGTATCTCTCTCATTACTTAATGTTCCTTAAACATTTCCCATGTATAATGCAATAGTGGGTTAAAGCAGTGTTTTATATGAAACATCTGAACCGTTGGTGTGTGAGTCATGCTGCCAAGATGATAAAACATTGCCCACTTGTAGAATGAAGAATAACAATAATTTGTTCATATAATAAATATCTTGTTTCCTGATTTTCAGTTAGAATTGTGCTTCGTAGGTGTTAGAATTTTATGCTTTGGGAAGTTACCTTTATTACCATGTGAAATGTCCTGTACTGTAATGAGTGTCAAAGTTGTGATAACTGCAGTCAGTTTACAGGGAACAACACTTGTGCATGGTGATATGTGCAGGTGCAAGCTGTGAATGTATGAGTATTAATAATACATGAGAATTTAATATATTTTGGGGGAGAGATAGGTGAGAAATATATTTCACTTGTGAATTTTGTGGGTTTTGGACAGTGTCCATTCTGTAAATGAACTTGCATGCAGTGTGGCTAGTTGAGGTAGGAGAAGGAATGAATGGTAGACATAGAAGCAGACACTTGTTTATCCACATTGTGGCTGCTAGAAAATTTTTTAGTGGTTGGGTGAATTCTTCAACACCAATTTTGCGTGTCTATTTTTCTGTTTAATCAGCTGTATATGTGTGTTTGTAAGAGAATTTTTATGCATTTCTTCACAAGTGCCTGAAATGAATATTCAGTGGAAGAGTTGTTTGTTGACTGTTTTTGAGGCTGTACATTTCCTCTCCCAGAGCATTCAATGGATTTTGATGTAATTTGTAACAGATGGAGCGATCTGCAGGTGTTAGACAGTCTTCAGTTTGTTCCACATCAGAACATTATAATGTCTGCTTAATTGATAGTACAGAAGTAAATGACTGCTAGTGCCAGTCACAAATATAAAACCATATTTTGAACACTTTGTAACTTGTGTGTTTTGTTTTTTGTGTAATATCACACATAAAAATGATAAAATTTGGACCAGAAGTTACAGGTCACTGTAATATAATACAGGTGATGGCATGAGGCTCAGAAGAGCTGCAAGTTATTTTTATCATACAGTGATTGAATTATACAGATGAAGCAAGCTGAGAAAGGTAGTGTTTTATTGCCTTGCACAATATTACAAGCAAGGTAAGAACTGCCACACTGTTCCTTAAAAAATAAACAAGAGACAATATAAGAAGCACAAAGAGTTTAGAAATCATATGGTTCTGTCATCTGTTTAACACAATGCATAATTGTCTGCTTTAATGTGTAAATGTGTAAGTTCAGTGAGAGTAGTGGTAAAGAGAAAGGTAAAGATCACCCCATCACACGCCTATGCACGCATATAAGGGAGGCGGAGGTATAGCTTCAACCCATTGGCAACCTCGATGCAAGAGTGGGCAGAGTAGTGGTGCTGACCCCCCCAAGAGCTAGGCTAAGCAAAAAATACTTTCAAAAAAAGTGTGTGTGTAGATCAATCATCCTATAGTCTGTATAGTACCTAAGTTATGGGCTGGATGTTTCATGAATCATATTTAGGTACCATCTTTCCACTGTGCTTGTTATCTGTAGCAATTTAAATCCACACATCAACATTTGAATCTTTAAGGAAGCCATCCTATTGTTTTTATTAATAAATAACTGATTAAGTCTAACATAACACAGGTTTGTTTTGATTCAGATTGTGCCTTTACATGTGTGTTACATGTTTCAGCCTGTACTTACGCAATCCTCAGGCATGTCAATACAGAAATCTTGCAGAGGAAGGTATAATAAGATCTAAAAGTATTGAAGCTGAGATAATTTTTAAAAATGTGTAAATGAAGACTTATATTTAGGTCATCATGTATTGTAGTGAGAGATTGCACTATAATTTTTCTGTGATTTTATGCATTTACTTGGCGTAGCGTGATATTCTTTTATAAAGTTTCCTTCTTTGAATTCTGTCTGCCAATTGTGGGCCAGGATATAATTTAAGGTGTGGTGGAGCGATGTTTATCTGCGGAGAGTGGGGGTGTGAGACCATTCATACGTCAACTTGGTTGGACTGCTGAATGGCCTCAAAAGCAGGCCTGAAATTGGAAATATGTTAACTCAGTGCAGGGAAGCAGCCATTTACTTGACTTTTTATTTTAATGTTTGTTTTTCTATGGGAAAATACTATACACATGTGCTATATACCATATGTTGTAACCAGAGAGAGTTATTTCCATTCCTGCCTATTATAACAGTAGTGAAAACTGGAATATTGATGTGTAATTTTATTTCTCCCACATCCAATGTGTATGGCGGTTTTGTCAGATTGTAACACTGAAAGTAAATACATAAATTTCATACCAAAAGGGACATTAACTGGTAGCACTGGAAAAGCTTTTGAGGAGTTTGGTGCATGTCTTTTATCATGCTAGCAACTTGTGGGGTTTCTTACTGAATTTGAATTTCACTCTCAATCAGTGAAGGCCAGGCTGGTATCTGATAGCTGCCTACAAAAGCTTCTTGCACAAGTCTGCCAACTCATTATGCATAATCTTTCTACTATTTCTCATTCAACTTCCTGATATATCAAGTTGATTCAGCAGTATTAAATGAAGCAGGAAATAATACACTGGAGTGCCAGTCTTCCCCCCCCCCCACCCCAATCCAATTTCCTTTTCAAAGAACACTAGGCTTATATATGTGCATAAATGGGTGAGGGTGTGCCCTTAACATCAGCTTATTACATATTGTCTGATCTAGAACTGTCCGATTCTTAGTGTCCAGCTTTTGAGTTTGCAAAATTCAGATGATGAAAAATGGTGAAATAAAAGTGATGTTAATTGACTGATTTTTCAGTTGATAATGGCATCATGCTTTTTGAGACTGTCACCTTATTATTCACCGTAAGTACCAACATGGTAGCCCTGTGCACTGATGAAGTGACAGCGGCACTATTACCATATAATGCAGGACCCTCAAGTGCTGTGTAGGTGATCTTTAAATTGTATGCAATGTCTGTTCCAGCAATTTGTGTGCAAAATGTAAAACTGTCAAGAATGTAACACACATCATGTTCCTGTGAAAACAAAAGGGGAAAAAAAATATCTTCAAACCTCATTGTTATCTTAAGGCATATCTTTGTCCACAAGTGGCTAGTACCTACTGTAGTGCCTGTAAAAACAGAGATTTCAGTTGCCAATAACTGTCTGTCACAAACTTGTAATGTTTTTGTTAACATTTAGTCCTGTTCTGTTTTTCTTTCCCATGCAATGCCAAGAAAATAATCACTTTGTCTTTCCTTGCTGTTATAGTATACATTTTAAAATATAATTGAGTGCATCAGTGACCTGAATTTTGTAGTGAAGTTTTATCGTGTATTGTGCACTGTCCACCCACAAGTTTATTATACATATTTTTCACCATGTATGAAAGGTGATATAAGTGTCTTACAAAAGCAAATAATCAGTCATTAAATTATATACATAAGTACATATTTTTATTGTAAATTACTCTTTCACATCAGTATGTTCATATTATATATCATAGCAAGTATGCTTAACTCTTGATATTGCTCAGTAATGCTCATAATTCCTTTAATGCCAGTTTGAGAATGTACTCAGATGCTGTACAGGATTTACTGTGTGTAGTATCTGTTCTAGGAACAATGTTTTATGCATATGCGATCTGTCACAGTGGTTCGTAACTCTTTCTGATTCACAGACCACTAAAATGGCAGCAGGGTTTTTTTTTAGGATTGGTACCTTCTATATCTCATGCTGTACAGAACAAATAATAGTTAACTTTATTTCAAGTAAACAAAAATTATTACCCACAAGCATATAACTACAAAAAGTCACATTTCTTTATATAGTATTATACTTGAACGGATGTGGTCACACATGTTGAACATCTGTAATTAACGACGAGGTTAATTTGAGCTCAGAGCAAAAATGAAATTTAAAAAAAAGTAGACTAGCTGTAAACAGTAGTAAATATAATTTGAGAATTGTTACAAATTGTATTGTGGACCAGCAGTGATGCACAGACCACCAGGTGGAAAGCCACTGTTGTGTCATATACTGAAAGGATTGCTCTTTACATTGCTGACTTTGTCTCATCAAAGTGTGAATGGTTCATTTTCAGAGACATTTTGTAAGATTAAAACACTGAGAGGTTGAAGTGCATCTTGGTTTACTTTGATGGTGTTATGCTAATCCTTTGAATATAAAATGCTTTCATATGAATATGAATGATTAAGATTGTTACAATGTACTGCAAGTAACTGATATATTTGTAAAGAGGTGTTATACTGAATCACATCAAAATTTTCTCATGTTTCTCTTTCAGATCAAAAATCAGAATTAGGAAGTAACTGTCTTGTTAGGAGGAAGTATTTGCTGATAAATATGAAAACATTTTAAATTTCTTCTCTTAGTCTTCTGACAAAAATGAACACTGGCTAATGTGGACAGAAATCTGCAAATACAATCCATGCAGCATGTAATTCCATTGCCTAAATAGTATCATTATATTGTGAGAAATGAAGTTATATGGAAGTTGTGTCAGGTGATTGGATCAGTACAGAATAAAACTCTTTAACAGTCAGTTGCATTCAGTATTGTTGTGGTTGATCTTCTGAATGATTTTGTTCCACTTAGCCTTGATGACAAATTCATATCTCCTATAAAAATTAAGTTAACAGTCCATACAGTTATGTATCCAGGGCCAAGGGAGACTTGGCTGAGAATAAGTATGAACAATACCTGTTTGTAATGTTTAAGTTTGATGTCATAAAGGACTGCAGAAAAATGAACTGTGGGTTTTGCCCTTGAGAGAGCCCCACAACTGGTATATTTAGCTTAAATGTCTTCTTTCAATTTGTATACAGGCTACAGGAAAAGTGATGTAAGTAGTTTGTACACTGTGTATGTACATTCCAAGGTGATCATGATATCAGAACAGAAATTCAGGTCTTATGAAATCTTGAAATATAGAATATGTGATTCCAAGCTATCTTTTTACATTGTATTTAACTGATTATGTATATAGTGTAAATATACCCACTGTGATGTTAAATAAAAAATAATATATTTTTGATGTTAAATAAAAAATAATATATTAACAAAGTATATTCATATGAGATGTATTTTATTTGATACTCATTTGTCTAGACCATAAATGAGTTTGTCAGGCCTCGATACATTTTATTCAGTAAACACATGTTTAACTTTGTGTAGTTTGTAATGCAATGCAAGGTAACATCCTGTTACCTTTAAGTTACACAGGGATTCTAGGAGGCAAACCAATAGAACTAAGCGATTAAAATTATAGCATTTATTACCCAGTTTGATACAAATCAGTTAGTTCTGGAGCTGCAACATACTGACACCATCTCCCAACCAGGTAATAATGGTAATTATAATCATAATAATGAAATAAAAGTGCCTGATTACTCCCAGGAACAGAATTAGTTATGAACAGTTAATAATTAGGGAAAATTGTTGTATTTAACATTTTCAGTTGCTAAACTTATCTAGTGTTGGTAGTAGATGAAGTAAAATTATGGGGCATTGGTGGAATGACAGTAAATAGGATGGTAAAAAAATTTATGTTGAATGGGCCACAGATTTTCATACCATACTTGTAGAGGTATTTGAATTGTTATTAAATTTTAGAGTATGAGAGATTCAAATCCCAAAGCAGCCATGTATGGCTGAGGTACTTTTCACTTTCAATGCCCGTTTTTGCATGTACTGATATTAGCTGTTGTATTTTACACATTTTCAAATTTAATAATTTTCAATAACAAGTAAATGCTTAAGATAAATCCATCTACCCATGCTGCAAATCTAAACAAAATCCACCTATTTTTATGCAGCTCAGTTGAAGGCTATTTTTATTTTGTTTATTTGTCACTCTAATTTTTCATTTTCTAGATTTATTCTTTTCAAATAGCTTCTGCTGTAAACTGGAGACCCCATGCTATAAAATTTGGAGCTGACTCTACATGTTGTATTTCCTCAGATGTTTAGGTTTAAGTCTTGTTTAGGTTTCGTGGTATTGCTGGGGTGAATGAGTTCATGTGCAATCAATGGGAGAGGAAATGAATACACACACACACACACACACGTATATATATATATATATATATATATATCTGTTTAGTGCAAAATGGGACGAGAGGCAACTGTCCTTCATTCTGCTGTAAGGATTTCTCATGACTTTGGAACCGTATGTTCATTCTTGTGTTCTCTTCAACTCAACAGTTCAGTCGATTCCTGTCAGAGCCATAACATGCAACGGGCCAGGCAGTGTGTATGCTTGCATCACGTTTAGGGTCAGGTGTTGGGTTTGTTGCGTGCCAAAGTACACTTAGCAGTATGGCCACAAGGAGAAGTCTTACATACCAAGACACGACAGAACTGTTAGAGAATCAGACTCTGACGCACATTCATTGGAAGATGACATTTCTGCTCGGTGACAGTGATACTGTCAGTGCAAACTGTTGGCCTGTTGTACCTGTAGTCCACAGGTTTACAGGGGGTCCCAGCTGGTTACAAAAAACAGAGCCACCCCTTCCCCACTTAGCATTTGACCACTAGCTTCATCCACAAGCCAACTAAAAAGACCTGACACAAGAGACAACAGACACTGGCTTATGCAATTTAAGAGAATTTGGTGCCATGCTGTTTCAGCCAAACACAAAGAAAGAAGAACATAATTCCAGTTGTCAAAAATGCAACATAGGGTTGTGTGTTACCCCATGTTTTGAGGTAAATCACACCCAATTGCATTGCTGAGGATCAACTGACACTAAAGTGGAAAATCGGGACACACAAATGTCAGCAAATATTACCATTGTAATTAATGAATTGCTATTTTCAGTAGCATTTTCTTGATGAAATAATGGGGGTGAAAGGGTGTGGATTTTATAGAAGGAGCTTTATGAAGGAACAGAGGGCTTTTATGTGTGTATATTTGCTTCATTGAGCCAGTACAAGGAAAAAATGAGATACACTGCCTGGAGACAACTGTAAATACTCGTAATTGGCAAATTCTGGAAAAATCGAGAGGTTGTTAGTAAGAAAAATTAAACTTTATTAGTGATAATTTTAATGAGAATTAACTTTCACAGAATCTTTTATGCCTATACATGCCTTTTACACAAATACTGTGAAAAAGAGATGTGCAATTATAAATGCAGAAAAATTTAAAAAACATGGCATTGTGTGAATTTTTTTCCCCATTTGGTCATTGTGGGCATTTGATTACTGAGACCGTGTTTTCCCGTTTGGCCATAAAGGGTTACTAATTTCAACTTGTTTTTATGATGGGGTTCTATTCCTGTCCTGGGCAGCAGACCATGAGCCCCGACCTATCTGAACTGAACAGTAAGTACATTTCCCATCTTACTCCAGCTGAGCCCCAGCAGTGAACAAACTATGGGGTGCTGCAGACAGTGTTTTGCATGGATGTTGTGCCACCTGTGGTATGAAAACTGGGACATGGTGTGGTGTAGAATGCAAAATATAATCTCGTGTACAGAAGGTTACCAGTTCAAATCCCAGCCATACTTATGTACTGTCTTTCACATCTGTAATTAGTTATAATGAACTTGCAGATGTTGGTTTGAAGTAGCTTATGACAGTTTTCTCTGTCCATCATTCTATCATGATATTCTTAACAGTGGCAAAAAGGCAGAAAATGCGAAATTTTTAGAAACAAGTGGGGTACGATGGGAGAAAACGAACTGACAGAAATTTGTTACAAGGTGTTTTATTCAGTTTGGTCCATGAAAACTGATATCAGCTGCCACAATATGTCTCCAGCACCTAATGGACTCTGCTGAAGTGATGGACACCAACAGTGTCATCTGTGGACCAGCTAAGCCATGGGACATGTAACTGCCATTTGTGTTCTGTGTAGGGGGAGTGGCGGAGTCTTTGACATGATTATCAAGTGAGTGGTGGTACACCCTGCGATTACTGTATCACCATACATTTTCAGTGCTTCTTAAGGCTTCATTCCACTGTTGTCTTTCTGCTGTAATGACTCTCCAAATTTCATGTTAGACTGTTTATTCAAACAACATTCTGGCAAGAAGAGCTTATGACAGAGTCCTATCACAGTCATTTGAAAAGTAAGCTTTGACATATCATCTATCTTCACTTTACGTCTTTACACTGCCATTGGTTCTATTAGATTGTGCTTATATAGCATGCAATGGGATGAGCCGAAACAGTAAAATTGGATATCACTTCTTTGAATCAGTGTAACAGTGAGTTCCTTGATCATTAATTTGTTTTTCACCCTCATTAAATATCGTTACATTTGTTAAATGTTAAACTGACTCCCATATGGAACTACACACATCTTGTATCCTAACTGCCTTCCATATCTACCCTGGGTAGATGTAGAAGGTAGGGTTAGGAAGTACACAGGTGGTTTCACAACTTCTAGCAGCTGGAGCAGTAATTTTTAGTTTAGGTGTGAAACTTGCATCATATACCATGACTGGATGATGTGCCACTGTATGACATGAGGGTGGATGTGTAAACTCTAAATATACTTGTTAAGAGCCAATTTGAAAACAAAAATAACAGAGACATGGCAACTTTTGAAAATGTTTCACACAATAAAGCACTGAATTATAATACTTACTGGCTCTAAAGTAACTGAAGATTTATTGTGACCCAGTTAGTTTGTTAAAACTTGAAGATGTATGTATATGGGGGTTGCAAGATTTGAGATTCTTAAAACAGTGCTGATGAAGATCCCAGTCATGTGAGATATGACGTACTGGTATACAGACATCAGCGTACAAAGTTTGAAATCCCAGGAGACTGGAGTCTTCAATATGTGCTGTTCAAACGTATCTCATCTGTGACACTACTGGCAAATACAGAAGGTTGCATTCGATCATGTGGCTGTGTGCATGATACGTCACCAAAAATGACCCGTGTAAAAATTACAGTACACAGGAACAGTATGACATGGTTCAGTGCCAGTTTTACAGGTGAAGAACCCATCCAAACCTGACTGCATTTGGCCAGCACCCCCTGAACACTGTGCATGGTGTGGTAGAAGGTGCTGGACCTCACCCCATACAACCCAAACATTTCATTTCCATGTGTTTAGCCCTTCAAAAAGGCACTAAAGAGCTGCAGAAACAGGAAAGAGACATTAAGGCAACAGTGGTGCAGTGGTAACAGCAGCAGCCCAGGGAATTATTTGCAGAGGGGATCCATCAACTGGTGTGTCAAAGAGATGCCTGCATCACTGCTTGTGGGCCCCATTTTTAATTGCCTCTATGCCTTCCTTTGCCCACAACAATCCCTGAATTGACTTCTTCTGAACAAGCTTCATATACTGATGACACCGCAGTTTATTATCTACTAATACAGTATTTTAAGCTACTTAACTGATTCACTCCAAAAAAGCACAAAATTCTCAGCTGTATATGGATTACAGCCACTTAATTTAATGCTGATTTTATTTTAATGACTCCACCTGCAATAGAGGCCTCTAATTTTCAATGCTGCACATTTTGACTTTCTTCAAAATTTATGAGACAAGTTATATACATACCAGCTCTATTCAGCACGAAGCACTTGAATCAGAACTGTGTAAATCAAAGATATATCATTCATATTATAGGGATTAAAATGAAGTACAGATGTGCAATTAAAATTTAATTGCATAAGAAAGTGTGTACATAAATTTTATGAGTTTTGTAGTAGTAGAAATATCTCAGGGAATTGAAAGAACTGGCAACATTATATCCTAAATATTCACACACAAGAATGTACATACATCTTCACACTGTTTCTGCTTGAATACAAAAGTTCTTTGCTGCTTGTACATTTACAACCATCACAGCAACATACACACACACTCTCTTTTGCTCAACACATCAAACTCCGCTGCAGCCACTCACAAGTCCATCATGGCATCTTCTGAACCAGTTAATCTACACAAAAAGAACAAATGGCAGTAATGTCTGGTTAGTGTGCCAGAAGTTACTGTATTTATTCGAATGCAAAATGAGGTGCTTTCCTTCAATTTGGTGCATTAATATGTGAGCTCATCTTAAATTTGTATATGAAGCGCTGAACTAGACCAAGCAGAGCCAAACCAAGGTCTGTGGTACCAAATCATCATGACAGCTCTGTGCTCTTCTGAGATATTACACAGTACACAGGAGTAATTCTGCACAAATGTTGTGGGACAACCAATAGGTCCCACTTCACAGGTCAAGAAATCCAAGAGAGAGATCAAAACAGGACATAGGTTAACTGACACAATCTTGTTATTTGGGATTTTGCCCACATCTAATTTCTTAAAGGAAGGATGACATTTCACAAGCTGGCTCTGTTGCTGTTTTCAGGCAAAGAAGTACCTAACCTGGTTGACCCCTTAGGATGAATTACTCTCAATCACTGGGCAACACATAAACAGTAACTTGCTATGATATTTACCTGAGAACAGATGTAGTCCAAGGGTAGTACTAGGAAAATGGCTATTGAAAAATTATAAATTAACTACAAGACTCAAAAATAAAACTTGAACCAATCCAAAAATTAAAAAGGAAAAAGAGCCATGAACTAAGGCTGATCAGACCCCAGACACAAGACAAAAATCCAGAACACATGTATTTAAATTCTTAACACCCCTAACACCATCTGTGGAGAAAATATGAATCTCCACAGTTCAAGTAAGTTAATAAACCAAGAAATATATACGTATTATTTAATCAATGTGGATCACAACAGCATGGCAGTGCATCTCTCCATAATTGATTGTGAAGGGTTTTATGCAGTGCTGTACATCAGTGCAATGGATGAGAATGTTGATGAAATGTTGTGTAATGGTAGTGAAGAGGATGGGAATGGTACGAAAGAGTGCAAGGAAGATGAATGCACCGACTGTGAAGATGCAGACAGTGACACTGATTGGTGCAGGCAAATAGAATCTGACATGCTTTGTATATTAAGCATAGGAATTTAACAGAAAACGTTTTTTTCAGCAGACACTTTATTTTGGTGGGGTCATCTTGGATTACAAATGTCTTGCATTTGGGTAAATATGGTGCATTTTCACATATGACCTGAAAACAGAATTCTCTCTCCAAGAGGAACATTTAATGTATTTACTAATTATGATGCACCATTTTTGAGAAAATGATATATAATAGAACCCCAATTTAAGATTCATCTGGGACTTGAGCCTTTTACACCTCAAAATGAGGAACATCTTAAGTAGGAGTTGTGTCTCAAAATCAAACAGAAAATTACCACTGTGGTTACGAAACTGTTATATTCACTCCATATTTCAACCTAATGATATTTTTCTCCAATCCATGGGATATTTATACTTTCAAGTAGGATGCCTGAAAGTAATGCCCTATATTTTTTTCTTGGCCAGTAACAAATCTAGGAATGTGAGATGTTAGATGAAACAAGCTTGAAGTTTCTGGCATTTACATATGAAGCTGTAAAGATTTCTCACAGAAAGAACCAATGCAGCAGTGCCTCAAAAAGGGTTCAGTCAATGATGTGCAGTACAAACAACGTGCCGTGATAGAATGACTTGTTGCCAATAAAGAGTCAATTAGAAATACCCACTAATGTCTTTGCAATGTTTATGGAAGTACTGCAGTATACAGAAGCACCATTACTTGCCTGCTAAAAAGAGTGATGGCTTCTGAAACAGCAAAAGCAGAGCCCCATGATTTGCCTCGCTCAGGCCATCCTGTCACAGCTGTAAGTCCTGAAATGCTACAGCATGCTGATTCTATCATTTGTAAAGACTGACACATCACAACTTTACTGCGGGCACAGCCATGAATCAGCAAATGAAGTGTAAGTCACATAATACATGATTTTTGGATATTAGAAGGTGTGCGCAAGATGGATTCCTTGGAGCCTCACATTCAAACACAAACCATGCAAAAGGCCAATTCTGAGTTTTTGACACGTTTTGAAGCAGAAGGAGAAAAATATCCATCATGGACTGTTACAGCATACAAAACTAGGTCCATCATTTTAAACTGGAGACAAAAAGGCAATCCATGGAAAAGCACAAAATTCAGTCTCCATCAGCGGACAAGGCCACGATGACTGTCTCCTAGGACTGTGAGGGACTGATTCTTGTGGATGTCATGCTGAGTGGGGAGATGATCAACTCTGACAACTACATCAGGAACCAGAGAGAATGCAGGAAGTGTTTCGAATGAGTTCGGCATCACCAGAATCCAAAAGAAATTTTGCTTCAGCATGACACTGCAAGGCCACATACAAGTCTGGAAATTCAGAAAGCCATCATAAAATTTGGTTGGAGAGTGTTACCCCATCCACCCTACAGCCCCAATCTAGCAACCTCTGATTTCCACCTATCTGTAGCCCTGATGGATGCAATCCACGGTACAAGTTTGAGAATGACGAAGATGTGATTAAATAGTGATTACATGGCTACGTGAGCAGCACAACAGCTTGGTACTGACAAGGCATAAACACACCTGTTCCTTACTGGCACAAGGCCATAGAAGTCGACTGAGACTTTGTAGAAACATAGGGTATAGAGCCAAACCATCACTTTTCATAATGTCTAATTTTCATGATCTAGGAATAAATATTTATCAAAAAACGGAGGGGATTATTTTCTGGGCAACCCTCATATATTTAGTTTATGCAACATATAGTAAGAGCCTGAAAAGTAAACTAAAAGTAGGGTTCTGCTGCACAAGATGTTTCGCGAGTCTGCTCGTCTGTCAGTGTGTGTATAATGATCAATCATACAATACCTTCCAACCATGATTTATGAGCAAATGTGCTTATACCATAATGGCTCCTGCCATGGGCCTTTTGAGAAGTCACATGCAAGTTCTGGAGAACAGATACTACACTGGAGTGACAGTTCACAGTCATCTCTATCACTTTATTTCCATTGTGCATAACCATAGCACCACTTATCCTACCCAAACTCTGAAGTTGTCAATAAGAACCCTAAAAAGCCTTGTAGGGATGGAATTTTCATGTCTAAAATGTGGAGTCAAGAAGCCTTAAATTGAGAAAAAATCACACATTACATATTTGGGGTTTTTGCTTGGACAACAGAAGATGAACCCAAAATGCAGGGAAATCTTAAATCAAGAAAACTCAAATTAGGATTCTACTGCATATAGTCTGCAATGCATACCCTGACGTAGACACTGAATTGAGATCCACCACACTTGTGTTGTTGTTGTCTTCCTCTGTTTGATTTCTTCCTTGTCGACTGAGTATTGGGTTGATACGTCCAGCAGGTGGTTCCCACAGCACCAGTGCCATACTTCGTTTATCCCTGCACATGTAAAAATTTACACATATAAATACAAACATTTTACTGTTTACATAACTGGAAAAATGTTGAAATATTTTAAAATAATTGTCTTTGGAAACATAAACTGTCATGTACAAATTTTGTTGCATAATTTTTTATTTAGTGACTGTGGGTACAGTGACAAACTAAAAAAGAAGCTAACAAAACATTTGTACCTTACTCTGAAGTACTAATTTGTCCCACCTGCCTGGATTAAAGAAAAACAACAAAAACCTCAAAACGGCCAGCCAAGAATCAAACCAATAACATCCTACATAAGAAGCATAATTGTTAACCATTACACTGTGATGTTTGTTGCAGTTATTTTAATTAGTTTTGTTCTTGAATTAATTTTAGAAGTTAACACTGAAACAACCTCAACTAATATTCCAATAATGTTTGGCAGGGAGCACAGGAAACTTTAAAAAAAACAGCAATGAAATTAACTCACAGCCCGGAAAGCAAAGATGAGGGTAGTATGGGTTCTGGCTTCAGCTGCTTGAGCTCATCACATAGTACAAGGCGCTTCACCTGCTGCTGCTGATCCTCCCTTGGTTCAGGCTGGTGCGCTGTGTAATCAGAGCTGATGTGTAGCTGACTCAAGTGTGCTGCCATCTTTTCTTCAGTGATATGCTGCTTTGCTGGCAACCTGCATAACAATGCAACCCTTGCAGAACCAAATTTTTATAATGTGGTTCATCCTTGCTTAGGATTTACAAACTCAATGGGGAATATACAAAACATTTCTGGTATGCCAGAAAGAATACATTCTATGTGTGTTAAAGCTATTATATTTACACGCAATTGTGGTGTGGGTGTTGTTCTTTTCTTTCTGCAGTACAAAAATTATGTTTTTGTAGCCTTTTGTATTCGTAATTGTGAAGAGTTCAGAAACATACAGTCTGACACATAACTGGACTGATTTTGGAGTGGCATTGGTTTAAATATTTATGAACCTTTAATGAGGCAATCATCTGACTCCAAGCATACCTTCCATAAGCCCCTTTATTTTTGTCATCAGACATCATCAAATAATTAAAAATGAGACCAATATTAGCTGATATTACTTTCACACGAAAATGTGACGTGGAGCCATTCAGGTGAATATTCCAAAATTGGCACTTACTTATTGTATTACAATTACCTGCATTACAGATAGTGTGGTGTGGGAAGGCAAGTTGTCATAGAGCCATATGCAAATAAGTGGCCTCTCCTATACACTACACAGCCATGAACATCCCAAAATGTGAAACCAGAATCTCTGGCTATTTGTTGCAGAGACAAATTTATAATGGATTATTTCTTTTATATCAAAACAGATGGCTTATGATGGTTCTGACCTTCCATTTTTTACTCTTTCTTGGAACATACGCAATAAAAATTTGCAAAAATTACCTTCGCCATATCTGTACACACCTCTGTGTGAAACAACTGAAGAAGGATTTCATGACACTTTATCTTAACATATTCAAAATTTGTTACAATCAGACAAAAACAACATGATGTTAACTGTACACCTATGTGCATTTTTTGCACCTCTCAAGCATGAACTTTGTATAGAATGTCCTTGTGGGCATAGCAGATCAATGATGTATGTTTGCTTAATTATCGATCACACACAAGTAGCTTGTTGTGTGAGACTGATGACTGAATAAACATATATTTGTGATTTCAAACACTTGCTCAATATTTATTGGAGTGAAAATGGTTCAGATCCAAGCAGAACAAAGCACACATTTAATGGCCAACAAAATTTTTCCACAGGTCTCCAAGTTCTTGAGATTAATAAACCAAATAGATAAAGTTCAGCAACTCTTACACTATGCAGCTACTTCTGAACACATACAAAGTTTACCAGTCTCTTATTCTGGATAAAGACTAAACAAATCTTCATTTTATCTAAATCTATGGCTCTACTATACATGAATAGACAGAGATAATGGTAGAGCATTACACATGTTGGTATGCTGCCCAGGGCAATGTTGTGGAACGATCTCCAGAAATCTGTTCTGCATAACTAAAGTCACAGCCTTTCACAACAGATATTTTATTGAACTTTAAACCCTTCGCTTCCTTCCTGCTTTCTTTTGGTGTGTGAGTGAGTGTCATGCAATATTATGGCCTTCATGTTTGCCACATCTGCATTTCCATCAGTTATCTAACAGCTTGAGATATGCTAAACAGGTTACCATGAAATATGGTATTTGGGGAGTTTTACTGAAGTATGTTGACACAATCCAATTTATTTGTTACAATGAGAGGAATATCACTAATTTGAATGTGCGTGCACATGCACACATACACACACATCCTGCTTTTGAAGCTTTTCTACTTCTCAGAAACTTTCAACTTCCCCACTGAAGCTTTGTCAATATGTTTCTAGGACACACTGTACAACCCAAGTCTCATCATCAGTAAATGTTATATAAAAAAGCTGGATTCTTTCAAAAATCTTACTGAACTGAAAGTAATGAACAAACTCCTTATCTCTTTTGTTGACAATAATAAAAGACTTACTGAAAAGAAAGTGAATTGCAATACATGTTTAATGTGTAAATGCTGAATCATGTAGCCATATGATCAAACATACATCCACCCACCAGTGTTTTCAGTTGCTGCAAAAAAAGCACCAATCCATTTGTTTGTCAGATCTATAGGCACACTGACTTCTTTCTTTTCACAAGAGAAATGACCTGTGAAAACTGTGATAAGCCTGGTGAAGTGGGTATCTGGAAGCAGTGAAAGGGACGTAAAACAGAAACAAGTCATTTTTGATTAAGCTTCACATACAAAGATTTTTCACGAAAGAGGTCTGTGGTATCAAAAGACTTTTAACTATAAGAAAACCTGTTTAGCACTGACTATGGAAAAAGGCACGGGAGAAGGAAGTGGGTCCATAAAGGATGGTGTTATTGAGGGAAAAATTTTAGCACCCTTTTATTTAGTTAAAAAACATTTTTTTGGTGTTCAATGCATGGCATGGGCAAGAGATTTTCCTTCTCACAAGCATCCAGACTTTCTCTGGAGCACATCCAACCTCCTATTCAGTGCATTTCCAAAGGTTCTTCCCCTACAGATACAGTGGTCAGGGCATGAAACAGACCACTCACCTCCATTTAATGCCAAGGTTAGGAATGAACAGAACTCTACCTCCACCCACCTGTATTTCTTGACAGAATGATGCTTAATTATATGGGGGGGGGGGGATTTCACCTTGATTTTGAACATTAATATATAAATATATTTAATGTTAAAGAAGATTCTAACTATAAAGTTTTAAACAGCGAGACAGTAGTAACATATACATTTTTAACCATCGTACACCACCAGTCTTTTTAAAGTATACAGACTTGTACCTTTAACAATACATTTATGATCATGACATATAAGTTACAGAATTGAACCCATAAAAAACAATGTCATAATAGTAGTTGGTTTTTCAAGGAACTAGAATAGTTGTACTCCCTGATGATGGTGCACACCGAAACATGCAGGAGATATGCATCAAATGTACATATATATATATATATATATATAAAATGGATATCATGCATTTAGTTGGTATTAATTATGTTTCAGATGTCCAGTAACTTACTTACTTCATGCAGCTTGGTCTTTTTTAAAAAGCTAATTTAGTAAATTTTAACACATTGCCATCGGGCTGGTCTTTTAATTAAATACCCCCTGGTGACCGGACGTTTTAAATGCTTTGAATGTTCAACCCCATAACATATTCTTACTCACAGTTTGACACTGTAAATTAGGCTCCTGAGCCCCAAACTGCAGAAAATGCATGTAGATAGTCTAGTAG
>Ga0123354_10001010_pt1 | contig 32106 bp, 18 predicted proteins | sample TergutLab28metaG_2_FD_97872 | JGI IMG/M metagenome (GOLD analysis project Ga0123354, IMG submission 97872) | Labiotermes labralis P4 segment gut microbial communities from Petit-Saut dam, French Guiana - Lab288 P4 | ecosystem: Host-associated > Arthropoda: Insects > Digestive system > Gut ... | reverse complement strand
GTTTCGATGTGTGTTGGAGTTTCGGTGTGGCTGGGTTGGGGTGTTATCCGTGTTCAGAAAAGTCGCAAGCTCCTGATGATGGATGTATTAATGTCCGAAACATGCTGAGCATAGAAGAAGTGAAATAAAACTTAATAACTAGTGACATCAAGCTGGTCTCATTTTCTTCAACTGTGTGTTTGGTATTTGAGAGTGACTTTATACGTCACACATCTTTGTCATTGTTACCATTTTGTGTTTGTTTTTCAAACCTCCAAGTCCGCTGGTGCCATGGTATTAAAGTTTGAAGATGAAACTTCCACATCAATAGTACCCTGTGGCATAGACGAAAAAATATGATTCTCACCTAAGAGGTTTCTTACTTCGTAAGGAATGCCTAAAATGGATATTAATTGCCATAATATTAAAAACGCATGAGTATGTATAATATACATATTATCGAGGCTGTTATGATGTTTAATTACGCTAAGTGCGTTTGCAAACCATATAAATAAGTCAGGTTAGTAACCGAATGTTGGGATGATCGAGGAAGTGTTTGACGAGGCAGAGGATTTGCAAGGTCGCGGTTTTGTGCATTACCGGAACGTCACGGGAAATTTAGAAAGACTTTTTGAACACAGCTTGAAATGTTTTGCTGCTAGCCAAGACGAATTAATGAGTGTTATATTGAAACGAAAAGAGTTGTGGAAAATGATTAACAGTATAGGAATCTTCTCTCCATGAGTGGGAACTCAGTCGCCAGGTTATCTTTCGAATCCCTAACCAAGAGTGTAGATTTTAAAACTCTGTATCTTACGTATGGTAAGGTGAATTTCGTCAAAAAAACAAAACTTTAAATTATGGCTAAATGATGTGTTTATTAGCAAGGGAGAACTACATGTTTCGGCCTATAACGGCAATCTTCAGGTTCTGACAATTTTCTGCTAAAAGAGTTTATATAATATGCTTATTATTATATTATATAAACTCTTTTAGTAGAAAATTGTCAGAACCTGAAGATGGCCGCTATAGGCCGAAACATGTAGTTCTTCCTTGCTAATAAACACATAATTTGGCCATAATTTATAGTTGTGTTTTTTGGCGAAATTCACCTTACCATATAGTTTAAACGCACAACGGGGATGACACACCTCAGAACTGTATCTTACGTTTTCCAGGAGTGTTATACTCGTCACCTCTATCTGATAATTGTGCAATAAAATGTGTTTTACTACTAGTCTAAACAGTTAATATTTCCTGATGTTGAAAATAAAAAGAAAAGCTCTGCGAAGAATGCTATGTAGACCTACATGTTGTGTCTTTAATTGAAAAATGAGTATTAGCCATATTTGTCTCGGAAAAGAGGGAAATTTTTGTGTTAATTTTTTTTATCGCTGCACCGTTCATTTTGATATCTATAAAGTTCATACACCAACAAATGCACTCTTTATTAAACTTGATAAAGTTTTAAGATTTACATTAAAATGCACTTTGAACTGCTCCTACATGTTTCGGTCCTTAAGCACGACCATCATCAGGGAGCCTTCATTAGAGCCTAGCTGAAGTTATATTAGATTAAGATTCAGTAAAAAAAACTACACCATTGTACACTATGTTATGCGGTGGTGTGGCAGCAAACATGCTTCTTTCTAAACATCCGTTTAGAAAGACTGACAATTGACAAGAATAAGTAAGAATAGTGACAATCTGAGTAGTTGCCGGATGCTAACCGAGAGAGTTGCTTCTGCGATTTCCTCAGATATATGTGCAGGGAAGTTTCATACAAGACGGGCTGTACAACGGAGGTAGTGTTTAAACAGGTTATGAAGTTGTGACGATAAAAGATTTAGAAATTTTTTTAGTTCATTCCCCGTGCCAGTATCCGTGAAACGGTTGGAAGTAACACATCAACTTCCTGTTGTATGTCAGCCATAAAGACACTGAAGATGTTTTCCTGTTGATTTATACGTGAGTAGCCTAACTGGATTTCCTAATACTCTAAAAATCCTTTAAAAATATCCGGGAAGTCAGAAATAATATAAGGTGCGAGAAAAACTTTTTAAACACTATCTTCGGTAAGTTAAATTTAATAAATATGGATTAATTTTTTTAAGAAATTAAAGAGTAACTTTATTTGTAACTTTTCTGAGTCATCTGATTTAAAATGGCCCTTGAAACTTTAGAAATTTGTTACAACACGCATTGCTGTAAACAGAGTAATCATGTGTAAGAGAATGTTTAACTGTTTTTCAAGTATGTCCCAGAGAAACGTGAAACAGGTAACCACTGGAACTCAACCTCCCAATTGATAATCTAAATTTATTCCTTCCAGACTAATTAACTAACCAACGACACAATCAACCAACACAGTAACCGTGTGGGGATATATGGAATATAGTCCTTCTTGGGAATTAAAGTTCTTCAGCTCGTCACAAAATTTCCCGAATTTTATAAATCCAGAGGTTTCAGTACCGCATGAACACAAGCCCCTCTGTTCTCCCCGTCCTGAGCCAGGTAAACAAGTCCAAGCTGTCCCAACTGATACTCTTAATATATCTTTGTATTGTTTTTTCATCGTACCCGGCATGCGGTGGGGCTATATTGGGTCCCTGGACGTACTGAGGTACGAAGAAATGAGAACGCGACGAACTCGCAAGGGACGGCCCTGCTCTAAAGTTTGTTGGAGCTGAGCCGGCCTTGGGAGTCTCTAGGCAGGTTTTAAGAAGAAGGATTAGACATTGGTTTGTTAACCAGCATTGGGTTTGGTGGCAAGGCCTTGGTAACACCCAAAGAGAGGCTCGAGAATTAATTTCGGGACCCTGTGTGGGTGCCAAGTTTAGGGTTCTGTCCTTTAACAGGACATAATCCAGGGCTGTTGCTGGCCTTCTTACTGGGCATAATACTCTGAGGAGACATCTTCATCTAATGGGGCTGTCAGACTGTCCATTGTGTAGGAAGTGTGGAGCAGAGGATGAAACCTCTGCCCACATTCTTTATGAATATGAAGCTTTGGCTTCACTCAGAGATGTGTATCTGGGCTCCTTTTTCTTGGAGCCAAAGTACATCAATAATATAAGTCTGGGGACCGTCTGGAACTTTAGCAAAGCAACAGGGCTCACTTGAATTGATATGGGGCACAAAGGGCCCGTCCATTAAGGCCCAGGTGCATCGGGATCGTAAGGTCTCGAACCCAATCGTAAATCAATCAATCAATTGTTTTTTTCCATCTATGCCTAGGTCTTCCAAGTGGCATATTTCCTTCGGCTTTCTCACATACATGCCACTTCCCTCCCCCCCCCTCCACTTTTCTTTTTTAAAGGAAAGCATGCTTTTTTTTGGAGTCTCAATCCTTTCTGTGTTTTTTGTGTGTGTGTTTTGACGGACTTTTAGGAAAATCTTTTTACACGTTTCTTATTTAATGCCAACCCATAAAATCAGCGAAACGCAAAGAGATGTCAGTTTTTCCTTTTAGCTCTTTCCACCTTCGAAAGTCTTCGCTGTGCTGTGACGTGGTTTCTGCTTACGTTAGTGGAATTACCTTCTTGATTGAGAACTTTGACGTGGACGTACAAAGGATTTCTGCTACAAATGTCCTTCTGGGGGAGGGGGCTTTAAGATTTTTCTTTGGATTAATCAGTGGGACTTGAACCGAGAGTTTCTCCATTGCGTAGAACGAAAGCCTTTGCGACCTTGAGTGAAGCCAGACTAGCGGAAGGCCTTTTGAGATTGGGAATGGGGCGTGCCGCATCCTTCAGTTACACCGACGCCTTGGCTTAAAGCCAAAATGGGGGAAATAAAGGACAACCTTACTAAGTCTGGCCTAAAAGTGCTTGGTGCAGTTCCTTAAGACGACTTGGCCGTAACAGGCAGCCTCGACTGGCCTGCTGATTTCCAGATGTTTTCGTCTGGGGCCTCAAGCTACTGTTGTACTCCCGCAGTCGGCAAAATTTCTCTCCAAGCTTCCGAACCAGAAGTTTCCCCCACTTCAGCTACTGTGATTCGAAACCTTCTCTACCGGAGACCAACCAAACGTCGTTTTAAACCTAAAATTATTAACAACCCTTCCAATGCGTAAACTTATAAGGAGGTAGAAACACTAACCCCACCTACTTTATGGTCCTTGTGAAATATTCCACTTGTATTCAGCGTAACGACATTGAAGCCATGCGAAAGTTTGTCTATACCTTGGATCTTGATATATCAGTAATTGGACCTACAAATGTCAACATAGAACGGATAGGGATTTTGAATATATATGTGACTTATATCAAAGGTACTGTTTTGCGGCAGCAGTTATAATATGGCCACAGTGCGCAACATTGAAGTTACTTCCAGTTAATTTAACATACACAAAATCTGTGCTTCAGTTATAAGCTTTTCGAAAAATAAAATAGGAAAAGAATAGTAATAACATTTATAGCAACAGTAGCTCTGTAAGACACAATATGTTTGCGAAATTAACGTATTATCTGAGTTCTACTTGTGATACTGTACGTATTCTGTTAGAAGTTTTGTCTCCAAATTGCACGTAAGATTGAAGCTTAATTTTTGGATTACGAAACGGTTATTTTCTAAAGGGCTTATGATTATTAAGTAATGAAATATTGGGATCACGAGAACGACAGTGTTAAAAATTTCAAATATGTTCATTTTAGTCTGAAAAAAAGAAGGAAAGAGACCACTTGAGAGACATAGGTGTAAATGGAAAATAGTAATAAAAGCTTATGAAATTTACGCCTATCTAAATAGTACTGATTTTTCATTCTACTTTTATTTTTTTTATCTGGAATACTTGCAGAAGGGTGGCACTTGATGTAAAACTTATGTTCCTTCCTCTCTCTCTCTCTCTCTCTCTGTCTCTCCCCACGTGCTGTTATTCTCTCATACCAAATTTAAGCAGTTACGCTAGACGCAGGTCTTATTTAGCATGTGTGTTATTTCTGTCTCGCCGTAAGCTAACTTGGAAATGTCGACAGATATGATCCTCTAATATTTAAATGCGAGCAGACAGATGGAGAAGCATGTTGATCTAATGGGCACACTTTATGAATTAAAATGTTGCATGTCGATACAAGGCTTTATACCTTTGTACTCGTTTACAACCACTATATCTCCATCAATATTCGCAATCAGTGAAGCTAGTGTCCGGTCAACAGTACAAACAAATAATCGACTTCACAGTTCGCTTGCGGAAACTCTGTACTCTTACGGCGGTGCTTGTGTGTTCAGTCTGACACAACTTAAGTTCTGTATCATCCTTTAATGCCTTTACATATATACTACACGTTTCGGGGCTACGCTAAAACCATCTTCAAGAATGTCAATACAGAGTTTTACATAAGGAAGATTATTGTCGATTTTGAGGTCCCTGTTCTTTTTTAATTTTGCCATGTATGTGATATTGCGTCAGACCGAACACTTGAACGCTGTCATTGATTAGCACAACGGTATGGAATCCATAACGATTGCTGTATTCTTATTGTTGTGTGTGGATTTCAGTGATTTGTCCTGTACCCAGACACGTTAATAATCTTTTCTGTCAATTCCTGTACACGGACAATGAAAGGCTCTTTGCGAATTCTCACTTCTCTCTTACAGCCCACTGACATTATGCATTCCCTACGGTTGAAACTGTTTAATAACCTCAATAGCAGCTTGAAGAATGCCCCGGAAATTTATTCCAAATATTTATCTGGCCACACTCCCACATAATTGAGGGTATATATGTTCTGTGGGTTATCATATGATCTGCTATTTAGCCAGTAATAAACACGTGTGCTTATTACCTTTACTCCAAACTTATGTTGTTCAAGCAACTCAAATGAAAGGAATCTTCCTCCATAAGATAACACGCGCTCTTTCGACAAGTAATATCCCGTCTTTTGTGGAATACAGCTTTTTCTTACCTTCTTTACGTAATCATTTCAATCGAATCCTCATTATCCAGATGAATCCAGGCTCTATGCGCCCGCTCTACCTGTATTTCCTTTCAGGTAAAGTTCAAGTTCACCCTATAGAACAGGCCACGAAGGCACAGAGGGGGAGTACTCTTTCTTTAACTTCGGCGATAGGTGGGGTGGGTGGTCAACTCCCAACCCCGGCCGCTTTACCCCCGGGAAAGACCCGGTGCCCATTGTATTAGGAGGTTGGTTGGGTTTCAGGGCCGGTCTGGACGGGTGCGGAAAATCTCGCTTCCCAAGGGGATTCGATCCCCGGACAGTCCAATCCGTAAAGAATCGCTATACCGACTGCTCTATCCCGTATTTCCTTAAGACCGCTTTTAATATTCAAATTTTACTTAAGTCTGGGTCTTCCAAAGAGGCCTCTTTGGGATTTTTTTACGAAAATTTCCTTACAATTTGTGATATGTCAAATACTTTTTGCACCGTCCATTTCATACTCCTTAATTTTACGATCTGCTAAATTTTTCTGAAGGGTACAGATTATGAAGTTCCTCGTTATGTTATTTTCTCCAGCCCCCACCCACAACTTCTGTTCTCGCTCTAGGAAGTGTGTCATCCCCGTTGTGTGTGTGATTATTGGAAAGGTTATGTAGTCAAACACAACTATAGTTGTGTTTGACTACATATCCTTTCCAATTTTCTGTTCATACGTGGGTGATGTAACAATAACAGCTCTGATGAGGGACACGAAACAAGGCGATGCGTGCATAACTTATAGCAGCTTTTTTTTTTGTCTGTGATGTTGCCTTCCCTGGTAATGATGGTGGGAACCGCCACCGAAACGTGTATGAATATAGCTTGACTTTACAAGTATGTGAATAGTGTTGGACCAGCTTGTAGACTATAACTTTATATGGATTTGAATTCAGATATTCATAAAGGATAGTCCTGATTCTGATGAGCATATGTTCATACGCAGCTTCTTCCTACCAGTTTCTATTTGAGATATTTTCGAAGTTTGGTAGTACCATGTTATTATCTTCACGTCATGTTGAACTGTGATTTAATTTGATGAATTCGCCTCCATGAGTCGTGATCGAAGAGTCCAACACAATTCATGTTACATTCACGGGTTGTGTGGACGGCGATAACTCTTCTATCAAAGAAAGAGAAATTACTCGAGAAGTCCACTGAAATGTTGCTACTACATTTGCTTCTGTCTGTCAGAAACATTCTAAAGAAATTCTTTTGTTTTTCATGCGTAACTTTCGGGGAGAAAAGTTGAGAATATAGTGTGAGGTCTCCCAGAACTAAGGAGGATGAAATAGGGGATGTTAAATTAGTTTTTTATTTCTCGTTTGAAGGCGCAAAATAAAAAGAATGCAATTTCTTCGTTAAGCGTCTAGAATGAGAACATTGAAAAGACACAGAGGGTAATGAGAAAACCATTGTGGCGACAGTTCTTCTGCAGGGCAATTTAATTAAAATTGTACCCCGTATTCGGATTCATTTAAATATAATTTGCTCTCGTTGAATTATCTTACGTGAGTAGCGGCTTGTTTGGTATAAAGATTTCTATCCAATGATCTATCTATGAAAGACGACGACGTACTTTAACTATCCAAAACATTACAATAAAATTAGATAGTTAAGTTTCTTATTTTATTGGTGTTATACAGTGAAATACTAAGCATGTCAGTAAGTTTTTTTGCCATACTTATAACATCTAAGATATAAGGCAATATTTATTTATTTATTTATTTATTTTTATGAAGTCTTCCTTTTGAAGTGTCTTCAAATCCCTGCGGAGGACCTATTAAAATGCTGCGTGCGTGCGTCCGTCCATATGCATGATATAATGCAAAAAGTACTGCGAGGTTTATCAGAGACTGTTTGAAATCGGAGAGTTAAAATAGGTTGACTCATTCCAGTTGTGATCAAATTTTGATGATGATGATGATGATGATGATGATGATAATAATAATAATAATAATAATAATAATAATGGGATTTTATGTGTGTACCTACTTGACGTTTTATCTGCGCGTCTTGAACCTAGATCATGCTAATGTTCTTGATTGTGCGTAAGAATGAAAAATATTTCTAACAAAATTCGTAGAGAGAAGTGGAATTATCGTTTTGTGCCTAACATTTGTTTTCCGCACTTCTTGTAGTTAACTAAAAAGTTTCACTTAATATCTCGGAAGTGTTACGATATGTGTAAACGTAAAGGTAACATTATCCTTGTTGATGCCATGATACCATATGGGAGAAAATGTGGTAGAGGTCCACTTATTTTTAACCGTGGTGTTAGGTGGAAATGGTGGTAAACTGCACGTTCCAGCTGCTCGCACCCCCGGCCCTTCCGCTTCGCACTTACGGACAGAACCTTTGCACCCACTGAATAGGAGGCTGGGTGGTCCACAAAGCTTATTTTGGAGGAGAGAATGTCTTGCCATCACTTGAATTCGAACCCTGGGTCATCCAACTCATGAACTAACCGCTACGTAGAGTCTGCAACCCCTGTGCATATGATATTGTCTCAGTTTAACTGAAATTAAAATTGGGAGACAGATTTTGATGAGTCGGCCCCGTTTCTTTTTATGTTATACCGTACACGTTCGTACAGTCACATGTGTCATCATCCAGTAAACCCACTCTGTGGTACACAATTTATGACATACTTCGACTTACATGGGGCACGCGGTGGTGTAGTTGGTTGAGGCACTGCGCTACAAGTCGGAAAGTCGCGGGTTCGATTCCCGATGATATCACTGGAATTTTTCATTGACATAATCCTTCCGGCCGCAGTATGGCCCTGGGGTCGGCTTAGCCTCTAACAGGAATGAGTACCAGGAGTATTTCCTGGGGATAAAGGTGACCGGTGCGTAGGGCTGACAACCTTACCACCTTCATGTGCCGACTGTCTTAAAATCGGAGTCTCAACCTCCTGGTACTCTCTGGGCCTGTCCAGGCCTGTAATGGGATTGCTTTACTTTTTACTTCGACTTGTATATGTTTCGGCACCTAGGTTTCATTCTCAGGGATACTGGCACGTTGCTTTTTATACCTTCCTTATAATGACTCCCTGGGGTTTGTAACTCGGTGCCGAAACATGTTGCAGCTGATGTATGTCATAAATTGTATATTACAGAGTGCATTTGTTGGATGATACATTGAAAGTCACTCCTGTGTTTTGTGTCACCTAATGTACACAGTGCTCCTCTAAGATAACTAGGCGGGCAGACATTCAGAAAAAAGGCTCAGACATCTCGCTGTATAAATTTCCTTTCTACAACTTCCTCATTGGAATTATTGTGCCTTGTCTGCAGAGAGGCTTTAACGAAAAGTAATAATTGCTAAGCCGTTAATGGTATTCGTCTTCTGTGGAAACCAGAGTTTGAGACGCACCCCTGAAGTTTCGCTTCCGCGATGCTTCTGAAAATCCTCCTGTATTGTTTTCCTCTCCTTATTTTTGAATGGGGCGTCTTTGTTTGCGCTAACTTGACACGTATTTTGAGCAGTTTACGACAGGCGGCGGAGAGACCATGGCCACCAGAAAAATTCAGTGTCCACAACGTTTTATATGCATTCAGAGTATCTTTTATGAGAGGAGGGCCGGCCGTGGGTGGTGGTTTGTACGACGGAAAATGATATCTGCAAAAGCCTAAGGTAAATTAATTGATAACGGCGTTTGTAAGCAAATTTCTGGCCTACGGTCTGTCTTTGTTTTTTTTATCGTGTTTTATATCTTTGTTGTTCCGGTCAAGATTGCAATCTCTTATTTTGCCCCCCCCCCCCAACTTTGGGTCAGTGGAGTCTGAGTTGACTAGGTGGTTTAGTCAGGTACTTGCATTTGTTTTCATTTGTTTATGTCAGAAGTGAGTTGTTTCATGCCATCGACAGTTTTGAAATTGGCTGTGTTAGTTTAAGTTATATATTTATTTCATTATTGTTATTCGTAATGCTGATTTGTTGATTTATGTGTTGCATTTCTGAAGCTTCGACCCTTACCACCGTCGTTATTTTAATCCCCTTTTATTTGGGGGTACGGCTACATTACCATTTGAGACAAACGGACTCCCCCACTCCCCCCCCCCACGCACCCCACCAGAATTACTTTTCAGGTTCATTCTCATGTTCACAGCCACCAAACCCGGACCAAATTCTGACTGAGCTGGGCACGGTATTACCATTCATTCCCTTTAAAATATATTTAGTATTACCCTGCTGTCTGCGTCTTGGTCTTTAGAGTTGTCTTTCCCTTTCAGGGGCTCAGACCAACATTTATTCCACATTTCTCATCTCTGTTGTGCTTGTAACTTGCCCCTCTCTTTTCGTACGCCGTGGTAGAATAATTCTTTCTTGTTAAATTACACAATTATGAAGCTCTTCTTTTGTGTACTTATTACCATTACCGTGTTACTTTCGTCTGAGCCTGGTATAGTGTTTCGAAATGAATGGCACAAGATATTCCCTATATTCAGCAGCTGGCCTTATGTTTATTACTGCTCTGAATATGCTAAATATATATCTGTAATCATTACAGTAACCTCTCATATTAACTTCGTACCAGTAACATAGTGAAGCAATAGGTGCATTTCTGCGCGACACGCAAGTTCCAGTGAAACACCCTAAAATAGGCCTCTTCTTTGTCTCTCTGGCAACTAAACGTGAACCGAAACCTTTGACCGGAGCCCGATTCCCCACCCCTCGTCATCACTTCTCTTTGGTATCAATGTCATACAGAGACCTCCACAAGATCAATCATGTCGAGAGCTTTAATCACGGAGGGGTATTTTACCCCGTAGGGTCCAAATTGATGAAGAAGGTCCTTCACGTCAGATATGAAAGCCCAATCACGGTATGGATGTTTACATTAAGGTAGCATTGATCTAACTAATGCTGGCCGAGCGATCAAACGGACGATGAGAGGAGTGGCATTATATTATGCACGATTTTTGTATTAGATGGACAGGTGGCTGGGGTAAATATGTGTAAGTAAGGGGAGGAATTTCTGTATGAAATATGTCCTGAGAAATTAATATTCCACCGGATGGTTAACGAATTGTAAGCCTTTTAATAAATTCAAAGTCTTTACCTTGTTCGTTACACTTTGCTACTTCTCGCGCGTTTAAGCCAGATGAATTCAGTCAAAACAGATTCTATTTTAGGCTGTATGTTGGCAGTATTCAAATAAACATATTACTCAAACTACGCTACATTTTCCACCCATCCTGTTTCTTGTTTTTGTCGCCCTAATATTGCTTAACGAATAATAAAAACGTAACGTTCTCCATTCCCTTCATTTCCTCTACCTACTTTCCAGATATTTCGTCAACAACTTCTCATCTTCACTTAATATCTATCCTATTTTTTCGTTACCTAGGATATTTTGAGACTGATTTCGAGATATATTTAGACGTTTCCATTTTTAATTTCTTTTCAGTGTAGGATGCAATGTGATGTATCAAATTTAATCTTTTTTCCTTACAGTCTCAACGGACAGGGCATGTTGCACGCATGGGAGACAAGAGAGGTGCATACAGTGTTTTGATGGGAAGACTTGAGGGGAAGATAACACTTGGAAGACCTAAGCGAAGATGGGGATAAAATTAAAATAAAACTTCAAAAAGTAGGATGGGAGCATGGACTGGATTGATCTGGCTCAGGATAGGGACGGGTGGCGGGCTGTTGTAAATGCCTTAATAAGCCGTCGTGCTTCATAAAACGCGGGGAATTTCTTGACTAGCTGAGAACCTGTAAGCTTCTCTAGAAGGACTCTGCTCCATGTGTTAGTTAATTAGTTCCTTACGATCTCAATGCCCTCAACGTTCATTAATGTAAAGTAAGGCTTTCCGGTTTCTTATTTGAGCGCCATGCCACGAAGAGCATGGGTTGTGAACGTCGATTTATAGCTATACTCTTTCTTTAACCTCGGCACCAGAGGGAGAATGTTCACGTCCCGGAAGCTCCTGGGAAGCAGGAGTCAGTGTAACATATAGATGGGAGGCTGGGTATATCTCAAACCCACTCTAAACGAACGAACCCCAATTCTTCAGTTAACCGTCCCGTAGCCTAATCACTATACTGTCTGAGTTATTTCGATTCCATTCAACAGCTTAAGCTTTTAAAACAAGAATCGGTTGTGTAGCCTTGGAAGTCTAACGTGTCATCCCATTTACGTGTGTGTCTTACTCAGTCCACCTTCACGGCGAACTGAATGTGAGTGCTTGCTTATGATGGTCTTAATCGGATCTACATTGCCTCTTGTGAATGGCGGACTTAGTATATTTTACGCGATGAATCACTGGTCCTGCTTTTGTATGTCCTAAATGTACTTGTTTACCAACTTGTAAACGCCTCAGAATTATGAACCTTTCAGCTCTATTTGTGAGCAGCCCAGTGATATATTTTCATTTAACGGATATAAAGTTGTACAAACAACGGTACCTGTTTCAGTGGAAAGAGATGGAAGGTACAGTGAGTAGCTTTGAGTGGGGACTCAAACTTGCGAATGCCTCCACCTAGAAGTAGCGCGAATTAAACACGTCTACCGAAAGATGCACGTGAGGATGCAGTTGGATGAGGCACTGCGCTACAAGCCGTAACGTCGCGGGTTCGATCCCCGATGGTGTCATTGGAATTTTTTATTGACACAGCCTCTAACAGAAATGAGTACAAGGAATATTTCCTGGTGGTAAAAGCGGCCGGTGCGTAGGGCTGACAACCCTACCACTTTCGTGTGTCGATTGTTTTGAAATCTGGGAACCTCAGCCTCTTGGAACTCTCAGGGTCTGTTCAGGCCTCTGATGATATTGCTTTACCTTTACTGCGCCCAAAATATATTGTTGTTAGGGAAGTCGCTGACATAAAAAATGGGCACAGTAGCGTACAAAATTATTGCAACAGTTGCAAAAGAGATGGTTTTAGATTTGTGGATGTTTCTTAGAGAATTGTTAAATATGATTATAAATTTTCAGCTTAAATACGAGAAAAGGAAAAGGTACGCTACATGATTGCCACTCGACCGAATATCAGGAAAATCCGTACGAATATTACGTCTTAATTTTAAATTTCCAGTAATCAGCAATAATAACGTATGGTGATGGTGGTGGTGATGGTGGTGGTGGTGGTGGTGGTGGTGGTGGTGGTGGTGAAAGTATGTAGTGGGACAGTGATGAGTAATTTATGCTTTCTGTTAAGGGTTAATGAACAAGTTCTGCGGCGAAAATACGGGATCCCTTTTTGAAAAATTCTTATCGAGCTCAGACGAAGCCAGTGCTGTGTAGTAGCGCCATTGCTATGATACAAAGTATACAGAAAGTACTTATTAAATTTTTCTCTGCCTTGGCTATCATTCTGTGCTAAAACATCGAACGTTTGACGGGTAGGGCTATTCGGACTTTGCTAAAGGAACACACGTAAGAATTTCGGCTGCTAAAGAAGTTATTACCGATCTTCAGAGAACTGCACTTAGCATACAAAGACGCCAGCTGTAATATTAAGAGACGGCGAATTTTTTAAAATGTTTTTATGTATTTTATATTATTATCTGAACGAGTGGCGGTTTTAGGCTCTTTCGCAAAATTGCTAAGAGCCACTACTAGCTTCGTCATGTCCGTCTGCCCGTCTGTGTGAATGTGGCAAAGGGTGTGTGGGTCAAACTTCCAGGACTGTCGAAATCAGATGCCAAGAACACATAAGACACCTGCGCCATGGCCGGAAAGAAAAAGCCAGCTGTAGCACAAAGCCTACTAAGCATAGGACATGAAATCCAATTTGAGAAAACACAAGCTGAACAGGACGGCTACGTACTTGGACCGGAATGTGCAAGAAACTGTAGAAATTTAACTACATACCGAAAACTTGAACAGGGAGGCACGCTTCATAGAGAAGGCATCCGGTAATTAGTTTACCGAAACGCTCTCCACAACCAGAAATAGACAGCTCTGGCAAAGTATAACACCCTTTGGACTCCACCCACTAACCAGAGGGGTCGCATTCCACCCCGCACCCTGCCGAAAGGAGATATACATAGCGCAGGGTAGGACACCTAGCCATCAGTTTTGTTTCAACCAAACCACCAGCATGCCCTGAGGATGGGGACGGAGTTAGTTCCCGAAACGTCGGTAAAACTTCACATCTTGACGCGGCTGTCTGCCCGAAAAAAATCATTTAATTCTGTCGCCGCGAAAGCTTCAAGAATTATCTTCAATATTTGCAACTGATGCTGGCCGTTGTGAAGAATCTCTGATGTGTAGGAAAGAGAAGCATTCATGCTTATTTTTAAAGAAAGGTGTACAACAGAATGCAAATCTGTCTACTCGTCTCTTCTTTTAAGATGTGTAGCAAAATATTTGCAATAATTCAATAACAAATGAATAACTACCGTACGATACACATGAATCAGTTACAACTCAACAATGAGGGCGGATGGCAGTAGATCCGGGTATGTGAAGACTATTCTTTTGTTCTCACTAGTGTTATTCCCGAAGTATTTCATAGTAACTAAATCAGGTATACACACAATTGTATTAAATGACTTTGTTTATTGCATTTTCCGATAGAACTTCAACATAACCTAAATTACGTATATATATACGTATATATAGTTATATATTTTATATATTGTTGTACATAATTTTAAAAAAACTGCTTTTAACCATCCACCATTATTTTATATATCACATTCGTCAAGGCTAGTAACATTCAATACTACAAATCTAGAATTTTAAATTATATATTAGGATTAATAGCCGCGTATTTTACTGTCTGCAGTTAATCAATACCAGAAGCTGTAATTACAGCTGTACGAGCTCCTGATGATGGGTGTCAACACCCGAAACATGTAGAGCTGCCTACAGAAATGTAATAAACTGAATAAGTCGCATAATGTTGGACAATTATTAAATTCGATTCACGATGCACGGACCCATGTATATAAAATTCAATATAAGGTCACTTTCCTTTCATAATCAAGAATGATAAAAAATTAAGCGTGAGGTTTGTAGTATAATTCTCGAAGTCCAGCGATTTGGTGAAGTATTCTGCATTTGACATTCTTTATTCAATGCCTGCTTCTTCTCATCGCGCTGAAAAACGAAAGACTCAATAATTTCTTGTGTATATGTCGCAAAAAATAAAACAGAGCAAACGCAAACAATTCAGCTCAATATTTCTTTTCTGTATCTTCGTGTGGGTGGAGTGGTGCTGCATCTCCGGCAGTTTATGTGTTGACTTCACATTTTTCCTCTACTCCCTTTCTCCCTACCTAGTCAGCACTATCACAAACTTGTCCCCATTCCATTCCTAACACATTTCTTGGCCGAGTCTTGATAGTGAAAATAACATGCTCTCAAAACTTTTGTCCAAGAATCGTATTCACTAAGAAACTTCGCAACTCAGCGATATTTTCTTTCGATCTTCTGGTTTATGAGACCGTATAGTGTGGTAGATGATTATTATAGTTTTGGAGGATTTTAGTACCTCGATCATCATAGCCGAAATTTGGGTGAATGTTAGCATTTTGTAGGAACCTACTGCTTCCAGGTTTGAAAGTCGAAACGTGGGTGGTTGTGCCACCTGGAGGATATAAGATTAGAGGAAGCCCAACTAATTTTTGACGTTTGTTAGAACCATACTACGCCGTCTGCTACTTCACAACCCACAAGAATTATGCAACAATATGTTTAAAAAGAAATTAAAAGCAAAACAATTGAACCCGGTTATAACGACATCGGTCTATGATATACTTTGTGTATAGCGTCAGATATTCTTTTGTACCTACCGTAAGAGTAACATTACATTCCACGGTTAGAAAAACACTAGTTTGTAACTGCAAAAAGTATTCATTCTTCTTTGTGAATTTATAAAGGAGTTCAACCGTAATTCCATCAAGAAGCACCGAAAAAATGATTGGGAAGCTACAAAATTTCCCTTCAGTAAAGTCCATGTGTTATGCTGAGAGGAAACACTTCCCATTGGTACGTACACAAATTAAAAACAAGTGTGGCTGCTAGATAGGAAAGCTAGATGTCGGCGCTTTCGGTACAAAGTACCAGAAACCAAACTGATTTTATCCACATGTTCCTCATATTACGATACACTCTGACGTATAAAATATGACGTAATGCGCAGGGACAATAAGCAGATCAGAACAGAAAGCCAGCGGTGTTCTGTGGAGGGGACAGCATCTGCTGGTGTAACGGCATGAGAATCTGAGCAGGAGAACAAAGTTTGACATATAAGAGTTGCAGAAAAGTCTCGACAATCCCGTGTATTATTATCAATCCAATCCACACGAAGGCAACAACCGAACACTATAGATTTTAAGCTCATGGTTCCGTGCATCGTAATTCAATGTTAATAAAAATGCAACCAGATGCAACAGTATGCAGATATTTATTTACTGCAAAGTCACTCTACATGTTTCGGGTGTCACAGTACCCATCATCAGGAGTACTAAAAGTACTAAAAGTACTCCTGATGATGGGTACTGTGACACCCGAAACATGTAGAGTGACTTTGCAGTAAATAAATATCTGCATACTGTTGTATCTGGCTGGATTTTTATTAACATAGAACACTATAGGTTCGTTTATTATTATTTTCTACGACATACTTCGGTCGTTCATTCGACCATCATCAGGTATAAGATACAGATACATAAAGGTAAAGTGTATCATACAGCAGGCCTACCCTTCACAATCAACCTGATAAAATACATTGAATATTAAGCCCAATAAAGGATTAATAAAAAAATAAAATATTCGATGAAATGTGTACTTAAATCCAAAGTGTTAGGTTAATTGTGAAGGAGAGGCCTGTTCAGTGGCACAATTTTCTATTAGGTACCTATATCTACTACCTGATAATGGTTGAATGAACTACCGAAACATAGCGTAGAAAATAATAATACACGAAAGTAAAGTGTCCGGGTGTTGTGTTTGGGTGGATTGGATTGCTAATGAATAAGTAGTAGAACGGGATGTTTGTTCCCACGTGTTGTGTACGTGGCAGCGCTTGTTCTACATTACACACTTCTTACACTAAGAAAGAGCGTAACAGCACGCAGCCCACTCAAACCTGGCGACTATAATATATCATTCACCCATTTGCCGGGAAATGTAAAACAAACGATAGGCATAGTCAAAGTTTATAGCCATATACACAAAATCCTGTCATTAGATTGTATCTTGTAGAAAGCGAATCCTTATAGGCTAGTAGATTGTAGGTTTTCATGAACGTGCTCATACAGTAATATTATGAGTTGTGACGTAGTGCGGTCTTGTAGGCGAACAAACATTTTTACTTTGGTCCTCAGCGTTGAAGTACGTAGAAGAAGAATGTGGTCACATTTTGTACGGAGAATGACAAGGATTTTGGTCACTCAGAACCACGAGGTGGAGTGAGGAGGTAGCAAATGTCTGCTAAAACCCGGGCGTTAATTCTGGATTAAGAGAAACTACCACATCGCATCAGGAGTAAAAATTGTCAGGGTGGTTGCGGTCGTGTTTCTGAGCGTCCACTCGGTTTTGTTCAAATTTCCTATATTTATGAAACCCAAAAATTCGTTATCATGTTCAAAAAAGCACACAGTTTGTCCTTATTTGAGCCAGATTAATATAGTTCAAATCCTCACACCCGATCTCTCTTAGATTCATTTTAGTATCATATTTGCATCTACTTTCAAGTCTCCCAACATCAGTCTCCTCTTCACGTTTCGTTACTAAATGTGTTTGCTATTTTCACTTATCCGATTTGTGTTACGTGTTCCCACCCATTTCTGAAACAAGGTTGGAAGGAAACTATGAAAGACGTCAGTAGGTGAAACAGGATCCAAGACAGAGACTTTAAAATGGAACCTCCAAAATAACAGGCAAGTAACGGCGTAAACACAGTTGATTTTTAAATGTTCGCATGCTTGTTACTTTATGTTCAACTAGGAAAAGGCATGTAGTCAAACACAACTTATTCACTGAGGTTTATTTAATGACTGTGATGGAAACAACTACATGTTTCGGCCTGTATTGGCCATAATCAGGTTGTCTAGGGAACTTAAGGGTTAGCTATATGCATGCGCGCGCGCGTGGTGCAGAGATCTCTACATACATAGTTGTTTCCATCGCATATTCATTAAATACACCTCAGTGATTAAGTTGTGTTTGACTACATGCCTTTTCCTAGTTTCACACACACAACGGGGATGACACACTTCCTAGATATATGTTCAAGTTTTTGAGAGGGGAAACCCACAGGCAAAAGCATGAAAATGCCTCAGATATATAGTTCCATCATTTTCGCCTGTCACAGCCCCTAAAAATGCCACGTCCAGCGTGTATTTCCTGAATCACAACATGTATACCAATGATACACACCTATTTATAGCTGGTGTGACACAAAGAGAAGTGTAGAAGTCTAGGTTGCTGCTGTCAGAAATGTGATGGCCATATTGCAAAAGCAAGAAGACAACCTGAACATAAAGGATTCCTTTGAACGGGTTGCGGGTGGAATACAAAGCACTAACAGACTGGCGTATCTGTAGGTAGGCCTTCAAATCTACCTCAGAGATTCGAAAATCAAACCTGGACAGGGGACAGACAGCTTCTGAAGCATAATAAAAGTAAAAAAGGGAAGTGCTCGAAGAATGGGAGCGTTTATTCTCATAATGCAGAAGACCACAGTGACATTTGGTGTGTTAACAACGAAATGATTTAAGATATCAGCGTGTCTATCCTGTGGCAAGAGTGTGTGATTTGGGGCTGACAGAAAGCTGTCATGTTAGCTTTAAACGCTGCAAAGGGCATGTAAGCCTATACTGGTGTCCATCTTGGATCTTGGTCATTATTTTCGTCTCAGTATGTGGAGTATTGCCATGGGCTAATTATCCGTCCACAAGTGTTCGGGGTCACATGATAGTTTGGTCCAGTAATCTCAGAAAACTCTCTGAGAATAAAACTATGTTTGGGAGAATGAGGGAAGAATTGAAGAGAGTAGTAGGTAAATCTTCTAGTATAGCGACTCCTTATGGGCTGGACGGTTTGGGATTAAGACCCGTTGGGGGGCGAGAATTTTCTTACCCGTCTAGACCAGCCCTGGGGTTCATTCAGCCTCCTATTAGATATTTACATTATTTTTTTCTGAGTCGTGGTTTTGGCCATCCACTCCCTACCAGCACCGAGGTTACAGAAGGGAAATAACTGTGCTGCTCCAACTCCCCCCCCTCCCCCCAGCTTCATTCCATATCATAGGGTGAACCTTACCTTTTAAGTAAATTTAATAAGAGAAAATTGATGCCTCGTTAATAATATTTTTGTGCAGATTTTCAGTGTTTTCAGGTTAAAAATTAATCTCTAAACAGTAAATATTTTTATACATTTTGTATGACTCTTTAGAAGACGCATCATCTCAGTAACAGTGCTGTATCCCGGTAGAGAACGTATCGTGGATGTTGCTCTCTGAAGGAGGAGAAAATCGAACCTCGGACAGGGCTCGGAAGTGAAGGTTCCTTGCTCTAGTAATAACTCACCATGCTTAATATATGGTTTATTTTATACTAGTAAGTGAACTACAACAAGGCAAGCACTCGGAGAACAGTAATGTACCCCTAGCGAGTGCTTAGTCGTCTGCTTTGCTCGACGTCTCGTGAAGAAGTGTCTTTTTGTTCTCTCGTAGTTATGTTAAAGCATCCAGAAATTACGGAAAGTTTTGGGGGTAATTACTGCTCAGAGTTCTCGGGCTTCTGGACATTGTGCTGCGCGTGATCATGCCTCAGTACAGTACCCAGTCACAGGGTGTACTTTGCCACTAGCACAGTCCAGATTACATTAGTCAGTGACTAAATAAGCATGTCACCCTTAGCTTGAAGTAAGCAGTAATTCTGTAAAGAATAGTATATAACAACTATGCAGTAATGTACGTACACGTATTAATCATATGACCACTATACAACAGCAAGCGCACTTTGCGTATATTATATTAATAATTTTATAGATGACAATTAGATCGGCCGGACATAAAACACGCGTGATATTGAAAATACATTAATCGTTTTCCGTAGGGACTCTCAAAGAAAGAAGTAACGGAGAGATTCTGGAGAAATAAAGTTTATAATTGAGGGCTGGGTCAAGCCTAGGATTTGGGATCTGTCTTTTGACACCTTAAATGGATACCTAAATTTAGGAGGATGATCCTTCTTCCGTCCATAGGATCGGAGTGAGTGTGGTCGGATTAAACATTTACATGGCACAGTCAGCACCAAGAGATATGTCGAATGAAAATGGTTTTAAAAACGCTATACTAACATTGATCATATCCTTAGCAGGCTTTTTTTAGGAAGTAAATTTTCCACTCGCATAGGTTTTTTATACCAGTCACCAAAACTATTAAATGTGTGTTATTATTCCGTACCATGCAAATTTCTCCACTTCTTGCATTATTTTATATAAGTGTTTACATTTGTTATAAAGCATTACATTTTTATGCGCGTTCACAAAGTTGCGATGAGCTGCAGTTACCTTTATCATATCTCTTCGTCTGTCCGCGCCTCCGTCTGAAAGGAGGATCTGGACGGATTATCGTGATATTTTATATCGGGGGTTTTACTGTAAAATGTGCCGAAAATTTCAGTTTGTTACACTAGAATGAAAATGACAGGCACTTTGCATGGAGACCTACCTACATTTAAAAATACTGGTATTACTAACTTTACCACGTTTACCATCGAAAGCAATCGATAATGATAGTAAACAATAAGAAGAATAATGGGTACCGATCTAACGATTTCTGCCTGCTATTTACATGGTGGGTAATAAAGAAAAAATGTGAAATTATAATACTTAATTTTTTTATGTCTTGCTGACCGTGCATCTCAGTATAATCTTAGCAATTGACCAACTTAATGCTCAGATTCTTGTTTTATAATAAGATTATTATGTTCCTCTACATGTTGAGAGTACAACAGTGCTCGAAACATGTAGAGGACTATAACAAACTTGTTATAAAACAAGAATTTGTGAATTAAGTTGATCAGTTGCTAAGACTTAATATTTTGTTTATTAAGTCTAGGAATTAGAAAATTAATCAGTTGATACATTACGCATATGATCACCAATTACTTACGAGTACACTGACATAATCATTCCGACAGCACTATGGCCCTGGGTTCGACTCTACCCCTAACAGAAATGAGGGCCAGAGATATTTCCTGGGGGTAAAGGCGGCCGGTGCCTAGGGCTGACATCCTTACCGTCTTATTGTACCGATTGTTTTGCAGTCTGGAAGCATCAACCTCCTGGTACCTTCAGATTTCTTTACATTTTTGCCGTTTAAAGTAAGCGATTGCAAAATATTTTGTTAGGGTGAAGATTTGAGGTAACGTAAAGACCACAAATGTAACAAAATCAAACCATTCTTATAAATAATATGTTTCGGAAGAAGTATAAAAACAAAGGACCTCAGTAATAGTACTAACATACTATAATGTGTGCACAGTTGCGAACAATAAGAGAAATGTTTATTTACAGTGGATTGTGTTGTTCGATCATCTGACACGAGTTCACGATGCCAGGATCCGAACCTGGCTCAGTGTTACATTTTATGTTCTCTTCTGATTGTTCTTGTTGCATGTAACTAGATGCATGGTTCTTATATTGCGACTTTGTACCGCATTGTTGCTGATTTTGGCCGTGATATAATGCCATTGCTTGGGACAGCAGTTTTACAGATGGCTGTGAATCTGCGCGTGAAAATGGCAGACAGTTTCTCACCCTTCTCTTTAAGAGAAATTAAAACTGCTTTACCTACATTTTGTTCTGGATGCCGAAACTTAGAAAGCAGTTTCTGTTAACAACAGAACTAAGAAGATTTCGGCTGTATTTGTGATTCAGAAGCCTCGATAATGAGGGTGACCTAGCCCGTTAGGCCCTGTTGCGCCATGGGAAAAATAAGAAGACTACAATATTTATGGGAATCAGCAGACACTCATACGGGTATTTTAAATGCTTTAAAAGTTTTTTATACAGTTTCTTTCGGAGTGAGATACTCTTTTATTATTTTTTTTCTAGTTGTTTATTAATTATGTATGTCTTCAGCATTATTAGCATATTATAGCAAAATCATTAATGAATAATGCATTTAAAGAATGTGGAGGGAAGTAGTCTTGGTCTAATGTAAAGTATTGTCATGGTGTTTGCCTTCAGAGACTGAGAAAAATCACAAAAACACTTTCTCTTAGCTTAGACTGTAAATTTGGATGTTAAACGAGGCCTAAATATTTGTTTTCGTTACTGTTAAGTTCTGGTTCTGCATAGAAGGAATCTTAGCACCCTTCTGAATGGGACTGAGAAAATTGAGTGGTAGAATAGCTGAATAAGTTAAAAGAAGCAATAATAGATAATGAAGAATGTAGAATAAAACTAGGAAAGAGGGTAAGGAGAATCGGGATTGAATATGGGCATGAGCGAAAGGATAAGCAAAGAGAGACATCTAGGGAAACCAAAGAAAAGCAAGGAAAATGTGAAGGGAGGAAGAGGGAAAGTAAAACACTATGATGAAATAAAAGAGGAAATATTGGAAGGAGTCGCTGAAGTGAGTGTTAAGATTGTCGGATTGAGTGTTAAGATTGTTGTCTTATTGATGTAACGCTGTGCAGCTTGGTAAATGAGTATAGACTGTAGGAAGAACCTGAAGTCTTTGCTTTTCGAACTAAGTGACAATTTCGATTCCGAATATTAGGGCAGAATCATACTCCAAAATATTTTGGTCTGTTGACAAGAATTTACGGCGGCTCATATAAAAGGAAGAAAGAAATGCGACCGTAGAATAGCATTGAGAGTGAAAATGTTTTTTATTGTAATATTCGCTAAGGATTTCTGAAGGAACTGCACTGTAATATAAAATTATTCTTTTGGTATTAAGACCAGCTTGCTCTAAATTCTCAGGCCATATAGACAAGAAATTTTTAGTGGAAATAATTAAGTTTCTTTCTACACTTTCTCTTCATAAATCTGTAGAAAGAAAACTTGGTGATAATTGTGGGAGCATGAAGGATTCATTGGCAATATTTCGGCCTTTTGTTGTTTCGAATGTTCCGAAAAATAGACCATATAGTAACAGATATAGATATTTCCATTCTAGCTCTCATAAGAATATCGTTACAATTTAAAACGATTTTTGTTCTTTTGTATAAAATTGTATATATACTGACAGCGATTTCCCCGTCTGTCGACCGCCTATACATTGCGTTACTTCTATAAGGTAAATAGCCTCTAGGGGCAGAGAGGGATGGATAGACCTATGGACTATCAGCCCACAACTACCGCAGCATCACATGAAAGTAACGGGAAATTGGCAGTGTAGATAGTGAATAAAAAAAAAGGCTTCCATGGAAGAAAAATGTGTTTGAACATAACAAAAGAAAACCGCTTTGCGAGATACCGTACCAGAAAGAAATACACTGGAGCTAGGGGGACCATAAATTTAAAGAATTTTGATAGGGAATGTATTGTGTTACTTGCCAGTGGCCTGTATTTGCACCACTTTAACTTAATATCTCTTTGGTAATTCAAATGTTTGCAGCCAACGAAGGACACGGGGAAGATGGGCAACACCACATCCAAAACCATCGTATACAATAAACGACATGCTGCCATCATACCATTCACATCATAAACATATATCACAGGAATAACTTTAGTCAAACTACACAGCTCCCTGATGATGGTTGGAAGAAACAACCGAAACATGTCGGAGAGTTATGTATGACTTTTTAAAATGTTTTTGACCAAGTGAGGTTTCATAACGTTTTAATAACAGTGTTCATGTGTTGGTAATTCAAATAAATGTAAAGTTTGCACATTTATTATCGAATCACATCATTGGTTACACACCGAGAATGGCTTGTTTCAGTTTCCATTTTCACAGTGACTTTCCCGAACTAATTGTAATTGTATCATTTAATTTCCTCAGTTTTTCCAGTGATGGCAGCCTCAGCCCTTTCCTTTTGAACATTCTGGTTTAATTTAAATTTTCCGGGACTTGAATGTGGGCTAGACGTGCTTCTCCACCAATGTAAGCAAGCTTCACTTACAGAAGTCTGCTGTTGTCCTCTCCTAGAAAAGTACTTGTGGGAGAAGAAGAAAGGGGTGGCGTGGGCGCTTAATGAGGATTATGATGGAACTCGCTCAGAAACATGTAGAATGTCGCTCGCTGCTGCTAGTGATGTTCATCATTTTGGTTCTAATAGCAGTGTTGTTTATGTAACATTTCTAATTTCCCTGCAAAGACCGAGGTTAACCGAAAATAGTGTGACTTGGACCGATGTGCTGAATACAGTTCTGTACCATGTAACTTTCTTTGTTTAAATTGCCCAGTTTCAGACTTAATTTGCGGGTGTCTTCCTGCATACGAAGCAAAACACAAACCGTCAGGAAGTTTAAGAAACAAGGTACAGTGTAGCCCAAGTTCTCGAGAGGCACTGGAGACCCAAAACAAGATTGGAGACACTAAATATTCTTTTGTTTTGTCTAGGGTCCTTGAAACTGCTGGCGCGAATAAAGTGAAAATCCGGTCTGCACTGCACGGCAAGTTTGAGCTACCTGAATTCGTAGCACAACTTTTTATTTTACTTTTTATTTTTTTATTTTTTAACTTTCAGTGGTGATTTTATTTACTTCTTCCTCGCTTTGCCGTTGTCTTCCTTTCTGTTAAATTTGCCAAACTTTGAACGTGAAATAGTCCAAAACTGTCTAGGAAATATCACTTGCGAAAGAACGTTTTCCTCTGAAGTGTCTTTTGTTATGTGATACCGTGTAACCTGGTATATCATTTTTGTTTTTTCGGAGAAACATGCTGCTGCAACTTCAGAGGGGAATTTAGGTTTGGAACTTACTCCGAAACTTGCTTACCGGTACTAGACATTACGACGTTATGTCCTAGAAGAAAGTAATTTTTATACAATCAAAAATTCCACAAAATTTTTTTGTATACATATATATTTGTACACATTTTTTATGTATGTGTATATATATATATGTGTGTGTGTGTGTGTTGTGTTGTGTTGTGTTGTGCTTATGTGTGAGTGTGTATGTGTGTGTGTTGTGTTGTGTTGTGCTTATGTGTGTGTGTTGTGTTGTGTGAGTGTGTGTGTGTGTGTTGTGTGTTTGAGTGTGTGTGTGTGTGTGTGTTCTGTGCGTGTGTAGTGAAGTCCACCCTACAACTGCTGTGAAGACACAGACGGGGATTATACTTATAGTTATACTATTTCTTTAACCTCAGCTTTAGATCAGGGTGTGTGGTTAACTCCACGCTCCTGCCCCTTTATTGCCGGTAACAGACGGTACGCATTGTGTAGGGGGCTGGGTGGACCCCAGGGTCCGTCTGGTCGGGTGCGGAAAATCTCGCTCCTTCTGGGATTCGATCTCCGGACTTTCCAACCCGTAGTAATTCATTATACAGACTGAGCTAACCCGGCCCTATACAAGTGTATTCGTGAATATATATATATATATAATATGTATTTATATATATATATTATGTATAATCACGGTGATTGCTGAAAGGCGAATGTAATACTACATAGCGAATGCAGTTTTTGTAAAGAATTGCTATACCATGTATGATCGTTTGCATCATGGGAAATTGACGTTGAATAACAGCACTTTTAACTAGGTTTGTAAATGTAAAAAAAGGTAAAGCAGTCCCGTTACAGGCCTGGAGTGGCCCAGAGGGTTCCAGGAAGTGAAGGTTCCCAGATTTCATGACAACGGTACAGGATGGTGGTAAGGTTGTCAGCCTTACGCACCGGCCGCCTTTACCCCCAGGAAATGCTCCTGGTACTCATTACTGTTAGAGGCTGAGTGGACTCCAGGGCCATAGTGCGATCGGAAGGATTGTATGTCAATGAAAAATTCCAAAGACACCAGCTGGGATCGAACTAGCGACCTTGCGATTTGTAGCACAGCACCTTACCCGCTGTTCCACCGCGGTCCCCCTAGGTTTGTAAAGATAGTAGGAAGTAATGGTAGAGAAGAGGGTCTGTAGGATCTGTGCTACAGTTACTGCACTGTTGATCTTTACCACAAAATCTTGATGCAGTAGCATTACATTTTGTCGATTTGTCTTTCAACAAATTTCGAGTTTGTAGCGTACGTAAGGTGTGAAATACGATTTAACGGCTTCCTTTAAAAGATACATAATACATGAGAGTGGACCAATTAGAGTGCTTTCTGTGGAATGTTTTTTTTTTGTGTGTAACACCTCCCAGTGGGCCAGGGCCTCCTCATTCACCAAGTTTCTAGATTACACACAACGACGCACCACATTCAGTAGGACTCTTCTGGACGAGTGACCAGCTCGTCGCAGAGACCTCTACCTGACAGCACACAACACTCACAACAGACTTCCATGCCCCCAGTATTATTCGAACCCACAATCTCAGTTGGCGAGCGGCCGCATACCTACGCCTTAGACTGCCTGGCCACTGGGACCGGCAGTAACAGTTGTCAGAGATGAAAAATTTTAAATGTCCCGTTTGAATACCAAAGCTTTATTTCAATAATCTTTATAAAGTGCATATAATCCTTACTCTTCTGGGTATGCGTATTTTCCAGTGTATTACTTCCGGCGTGTTATACACAGTCAAATCTTTTGGAATTTAGATACGGAGCAGACTACTTCTTGATACGCTAACAGTTGTTCGTCTACCTACGAATTTTTCTCCGAGCGTAACCAGACAGTTCTTTACTGTGTCCACAATTGCCCGCGATTCATTCGAGTCTTTAAATCATTGCACAGCCCATATTCTGCTCTGTTTACTTGAAATGAAGCTTTCGTGTTTTCGCGAAGAGAGTTTGTAATAGTGCGCGTATTGACTTCTCCATGTCCCTGTTTACGTGTTCGTCTGTCTGTCGGTCTGTCTGTCTCTCTCTGTCTGAAGTGTTAATAGTGTTTGCCATTCTGAATACAAGTTTTCTATTTCCACCTCTAAGCTCAGGATTTTCGGCTCCTGTTTACACGAGTCTCAGGAAATTCATACTTGGAAATTTGATCGTCCCAAATTCTAGCACATAGTACAAAATGCGAAATTCATCATTAACGTTACCACGATCCTCCCGTTGCTGCCTCTGCCTTAGATGTAAATTCTAACTGCGTTACTCTATATAGTAGGTACAACCAGACAATGGTATGTGTGGGTACAACCAGTCATTGGCATATATAGTGACAACCAGACATTTGTGTGTGTAGTTACAACTAGGCATTTTGTGTGTGTAGTTAAAACCAGACATTGCTGTATTTTGGTACACTAGATATTGGCGTATGTAGGTAAAACTAGACATTGATATATGTGGTCGGTACAACCAGACATTGGTTTGTGTTGGTACAACCATACATTTGGTATATCTAAGTAAAACCATACATGGAGTGTGTAGGTAGAACCAGACATTGGTGTATCTAGTACAACCAGACCTTGGGTTATATAATAGGTTCTATTAAACTTTGGTGTATGTTGGTGCAGCAAGATACTGTTGTACTTAGCTTCAACCAGACAATAGTGTATTTTGGTACAACCGGATATTTTTGTATGTAGGTGCAACCAGACACTATTGTATGCAGGTACAACCAGATATTGGTGTATGTAGGGTTTTGTTTTGTGTAGGTATTTTAAACGAAATTGAGCCGTAGAATCTACGAACGTGCAAAGTATGTTTCCTCGTGTCATTGGAGATACTCGACGAAGTTTCCATACCGTAATGTCCAATCAAAATTCGTATATTTCACCACATAAATAAGACGTTCTAACACGTTACCCTTTTATATTTTGAATAACATTGCCACATATTTTTAAAAATTGACCTTTGAGTGTTTTTTAATTCGTAAATGTGTTCTTTTCCTTATTCTCCGTGACGTTCAAGCAAATATCCTGCCTTATAATAATATTGTGAGCTAGCAGAGAGAGAACTAATGAAATAGAACTTCCGTTGTGATAATATTTTGATGAATTGTCGTGATAAGGTGTGGTTGGCAACGGCAGACGCAAAAACCAATTTCACTATAGCTGGCGGGTTAGAGGTTTCCCTTGTTCCCCATTGGCAATTACACCAGCGGCTGCTTTTATTGTGCTGGGAACTTTTCGACTTCTCTTCCTTAACCTTGCTTGTTTGCTTGAAGGAGAATTAATTTTGTTTCCGACCATTTTATTGGTTTCTCTCTTTCAGAATTTTGTCTCCGAATTCTTCTTTCCTTTTCCTCTTTTCACTTTAAATCGCCCACCCCTCGAAGATAATAGGAAAAGAGATGTTAGTTTTAACTTTTTCATGACTGCAAACTTGCTGTTAAACAGTAGTTGTTGTATACGTGCAGTGCAAGTCAGTAGCGCATTTAATTAAAACAAAGGATTGCAGATTGCACTTGTTTCTTCGAATATTAAAGATTAGCCTCAATTCTTTAATCTTGTTTTACGATGTTTCAATTACAATACATGTTATTACTACATTTATAAGGTTTTTTTTTTTAAAGTTACTTAATATTACTTAGATCTTCATATAATATATGCCACTTTTACACGTCCCAATACACAACTTCATTGCTTGGTGATATCTTTATTGTATGTTTGCAGCTTCCAGTATTAAAATGTTGTCTTTGACCTACGGCTACTGTGGACTTGGTTTATGATTCACGCTCGTATATGCTTATCCTGTAAACGACTTACACTCCAATAAAGTAAAGTGATCCCGTTACAGGCCCGGTGTGGCCCAGAGAGTGGGTAGAGGTATAGCTCTACTCTTCCATGACTGCGGCACTAGAAGGGAGTGAGTGGTCAGCAGCACGACCCGGCTGCACTTTACCCCCGGGAAAGACCCGGTACCCATTGTACAGGAGGCTGGGTGGGCCCCAGAGCCGGGCTGGAAGGGCGGAAAATCTCGTCCCCACCGGGATTCGATCCCGGACCTTTCGGCTGGTAGTTAGTTGCTATACCGATTGAGCTACCCGGCCCACACTTGCACTCCAATAGTCAATGAAAATTGAATCTTAATGTGAATTTTCACGGTAAAAAATTTACCACCTTCCAAAATATGATTTGAAGTAGCTAGGTAGATATGTACCTGATGCCTCAGTCTTCAGGGTGAACGAGTGGGAGTGCCAGGACCAGAGTATGAGTGAATGAGTTAAATTCTATAGCCCTAAAAATGATTGTTTCTTTGATGACCGAAAAAGGCTTAAACTTAGGTGTAGAGAAATGAAGAATAAGTTTAAGAAAAGGGAAAATGGATGTGGGAGCATAAATGTGAGGAGGAAAAAAATAAAAATAAATTAAGGAAAATGGCAGAAAACTTCGGCCCTAATAAGACTCAGGTTAGAGCGATCAAGTCACAGCTTACCATTAGGAAGGGGCTCCGTCCGTTCCTTCTGATACTGTGTCTACCACTACACACTTCGCCACATTTCTGAAGACCCTAAATCTTAATTTTCACCCGGTATGTGAAACTCAAATCTAAAATTTATTACCTTGAAGATGATATTAAATAACGATAAGAGAATATGTCTACACAGAGGCCAAAAATTATCAAGAAGGAATAAATTCGGATATTAATTAATCTTTCTATGTTGTTTATGATGATAATAATATAGTGTATAAATGGAATGAGCTACTGGGATGATATGAAATGTCAACAAGTCATTTCTTTGTATACGTTTGCAAAAACTACGCTCTTGGACAACCATGGTTTAAGTAAAGGAAAGGAGAAGATTCTACATGCGGAAGGAGAATAAATATGAAAAACTTAAGCTGGACGATATGTAGCCTGAACCTGTTTTTCTCTAAGTTTATGCTATGTAATATAATCTGAATATCCATTGCACTGTGGATTATCGATAAGAATATCAACATAGAAGCTCTTTTCAGACTTGTAATCTTATACACAGTAAGTAATTAAATTTCAGATACCCTATACTACTAATACACATGGAGTCTGAGAGCTTGAAACGAAAAGCAATATTCCGCGTTTTATATTACGCAAACCGTGACAAAGTTAACTTATCCAGTGGATGGCTTTCATATAAAACTTATTAGGAAATACATAGTATCTGCACACCAAGTTAACGGTCGGCTGGTCTTTTTTGGGTTATATCAAAAGTAGGTGTTATGTAATACAGTTTCATAAAAATAAGTGAATAGCAATGTAAAATGAACTGGAAACAAATAGTCCGTTTATACATTACTCGCGAAATGCCAGTTGAAAATTCAACAACAAAAAAATTAGATGTTTTCCATCTCTGGCTGCAGTTTTCACATTTAACCCCTTCATACGCCACTATTACACGTTTTCGACATAGAAAAATCTCCCGAGTTTACGATTTTCTGAATTTGCATACTGTGAACTTAAGAATTTACGAACAACAGCTTGATATAACAGGAGAAATTTCTAACTATAGGTAAGAACAATGCCGACTACCTTCCACCGCTGCTTGTCTTTGCCAGTTGGTTGGTTAATTACTAGGATTGTTAACATATTGTTCGTTTATTGGTCTAAATAATGCAATGTTTTAAACATTTTAAGTTATTATCGTCGAATGAAAGTACAGAATGATTACGTCAACTGAACTTGGGCTGTAGAGTATGTTGGGTTTGTAGGTGATATTATGAAGTATGAATTGATGTCGAGGAAGTGAATAATAACACTTCCTATACAGCTGCGTTCTTATGTGTAATTAAGGTCTGCACCCCTTACCGAACACATACACCAGACATTGTCTTCGTAAGTTACTTCGTGACTCATAAATGTGGCGGAGATTTTATTTTGTAATGTTGAATACAATTTTTTTTTTTGTAAAAGACAACACACAATTTTTTTGAAATAAGATTTCATAAAAAAAAATACCTAACCACAACAGAGTGACTGTAATTCGTGTTATGCGAATTATACAAATTGTTGAAGTTCTCGCAGTTGAAACCAACGAAATGCGTCTCGTTATAATTTAATTTCACAAATTGTGTTAGTTGTGTCACAAAGCACAGTATAAACAACGTAAAGTTTTTAAAGTTCTTGGCCCGTAATACAAACAAAACTCAGGTCTACTACTCAGTGTTCTTATTGCTTCCATCTTATATTTCCATTCATAACTACTAACAAATCAACGGTTTCTCATTAGCAATTCACAACGTACATACATAGTTAGAGAATAGTAGGCTCATGACTTCTTATGGCCCTCTTCATAATTAACATCATTAATAATAACACCGGAATATCAATTCTTAGTTTTGTGTAGTGTGAGTCCTTTAGAAATATAAGTTGACAATTTTGTACAACATACTTTTCTCCTGAGACTCTTAGGAGATACTTGTCACCGTCATTCTGACACAATTCTCAGCATTGTTGTTTGTCACGATGACAGAGAGCGTTGTATTTGTACTGAAAGCACACAGTACACAGCAGTGTCTATGTGTTGTTGCATGATCATGGAATAAACACAGACACATGACATTTTCTGAACCCCCGGTGGCCACAATAGTCGAGCTGGTTCTGATGGGCGGGAATTGCCAACACATTCTGTCCCATGACATGAAGGACCTAACGTGTTTCGACAAAAGCAGAAGCGTTTCTTTAAGGCATGACGTATAACACCTCGGCAGGTAAGCATGCAAGTCGCTCACGGAGTGAATGGACCTGAGCCAATACAAATGCCATAATTGCAGCTGTGGTACAAGTGCAGGGTATACGCTCACGCGATGTCCCGCGAGAACTGAGACTATTCCAAGCGAAGGTTCTCGAAGTTCTTGTTGACTATCAGTTTCGATCTGTAGCAGTTCTCATAAGTACGCCTTTCTACGGACGATCATCTTCTACGCCTATTGTAGCCGATTGTATCTACGAGGCGCCATGAGAAGTTGACTTGTATATGGAAACATATGTGCTTGAGGACATACGTTTCATGATAATATTTTATAATTACTTCTTTAAAAATAAATTACACCGTGCAGATATTTGCACGAATTTATTTACGTCCGTTATGTACATGTATAGGTTTGGACCTAGGAGGGACGAGGTAACGGGGGAAAGGAGGAGATTGCATAACGAGGAGCTAAATGATTTGTACCCCTCACACCATATTGTGCGGGTGATAAAATCGAGAAGAATGAGATGGGCTGGGCATGTGGCGCGTATGGGTGAGGAGAGGGGGGTGTATAGGGTCTTGGTGGGGAAACCGGAGGGAAAGAGACCAC
>Ga0123354_10001009_pt1 | contig 32138 bp, 15 predicted proteins | sample TergutLab28metaG_2_FD_97872 | JGI IMG/M metagenome (GOLD analysis project Ga0123354, IMG submission 97872) | Labiotermes labralis P4 segment gut microbial communities from Petit-Saut dam, French Guiana - Lab288 P4 | ecosystem: Host-associated > Arthropoda: Insects > Digestive system > Gut ... | reverse complement strand
CGCCCAATCCAGTCCATATACCCACATCCCACCTCCTGGAGATCCATCCTAATATTATCCACCCATCTATGCCTAGGTCTCCCCAGTGGTCTCTTTCCCTCCGGTTTCCCCATCAAGACCCTATACACCCCCCTCTCCTCACCTATACGTGCCACATGTCCAGCCCATCTCATTCTTCTTGATTTTATCACCCGCACAATATTGGGTGAGGAGTACAAATCATTTAGCTCCTCGTTTCGCAATCTCCACCATTCCCCCATTACCTCGTCCCTCCTAGGTCCAAATATTCTCCTCAACACCATGTTCTCAAACACCCTCAGCTTTCTTTCCTCCCGTAATGTCAGTGACCAAGTTTCACACCCATACAAAACTACAGGCAAAATTTTTGGATAGCAACCTGAAAGACAAAAGGTTGTTGTTTAAATTTTTGTAAAGTAATGCCTGATGGTGGTTCGTTGGACTGACATGTTGCACTGGATGACAAATATTAAAAGTGTTGTGGCCTACTCTAATACTTCATTTGTGTTCAGTATAATGCAACACAATGGAATGAATAAGAATAAATGGACATGTTTATGCTCATTTGTTTCTTTCTTGAACAGCCAACCAATTTTACTGCAAGACAAGTGGTGACATTGCTGTATTTAGCATAACTAACTTCTAGTATATGTTATAATTCATATTGTATTCATGATGTTATTAATTATTATCATAATACAATGTCTAAGTCACACACACACATACACACTCACTCACACACACACACACACACACACACATACACATACAATTACTGTTGTTACATAATCAGAAGGAAACACTGATCAAGGAAATATTGACCGAATGACTGTGATTGGAAGCAAGACTCGTTCATCTACCACAAATCTCACCAAAGCTGGTCTTTAGGAAATCTGTGCAGTAACTTCACTAATTCAGGGTATAAACAGTATAATGCTCTGAGAAGCTCTGGAGAGTCAGAATACGTAGTTCTATTTCCATTGAAGTTTCTTATTGATGTCATGATAACCTGTGCAGTATGTTTCAATTCAAGCTGCTCCTGTATTACTGTCTTTACATGACCTGAAGTGTACCAAGAAATAGGCTGATATTTTCAAATTCCATAATGTTCTGCACGAAAAAAATTATTTGCTATGAAACTGTAACCATGAGCCTTGCAGTAAAACAAACAGAAGAAATAAATAAATAAGAAAGCATTTTATGGATTGGAAGATTCTTATACTAAAACTGTATACCCTCAATATATTTACCAGAAGAAATTTAGATTCACCTTCTCGTATACAGTTCAATATTAATATTCCATAAATGATATAAGAAAGTGCTGAAAACTGTATGAAATGTTAAAATATGTAATGTGTTTTTTGATATCAGTTCAACATCATACTTTCTTTCTGATGGGTTTGCATATGTGAGCAGTGTATTATGAGAGATTAATTTTGATGGATGTTATTAGCTGGATTTTAATTCATCTACTTGTGTAATAAAAATTGTAAGCTTGACTCCAGCCACAGAGTTGCAATTTATGATTGTAGTGTTGTCTTAAACATTTTTGTTGGCCTGACTCAAAATGAGTTGTAACATGTAGCCATTTTATTGAAGCAGAGCTGTTCTTTTTATAATACAGTTGTGTTGACTGTTTTCATTATTATCATATTGTTGAGATTTTTACTACTGAAAATTTAAATAAACTGCCTTTGTATGTGTCTTTGTGTGTGTGTGTGTGTGTGTATCTGTGTGTATGTATGTATGTATGTATGTATGTATGTATGCATATATGTATATATGCATGTACATTTGTACACAGCATCATAGAGATGCATGTGCAGCACATGTGAGTTTGGAATGTTGACATAATCCTTGCTACAGATGGTGCTGCCCCCGGTGAAGATGAGCATGATTCAGACCAGCAGCCAAACAAAGAGGAGCCAGAGGTTGAGCCAGCATTAATCAAATCTCCACCAGAACCAACTCGTGTAAAGTCACCAGAACAAATACTCATGCGCTCTCCTGAACCTGTCAACTGGACCGTTCCTCTTGACACAGGGAAGACCTTCACTGTCACTCAGAACGTCCATGAAGGTAAGGTTTATCTTGTAAAGAAGTATTTAAATGTAGTTGACAGGGTGTCATGTTATAGAGACATTTAAAGTCTGCTACTGCGTTTGCTCTTGACTCATCATAATGGAAACTGTGCAACAGCTTTTCAATGTCATGCATTATGTATTTCACCATTAATCTTAATGTTTGAGCAGGAGTATAATATTTTGTTACAGTGGTGATTTGAAGTCCTGAGAGCATTAAGTGTTCATGTTCGTTTTGTCTTGGAAAAGGATGAGTGTGATTTCTGTCAACCAAACTAGCAAGCATTTATGACTTGACTTCCCTTCAATGCTAAGTTTTTTTCAGTAAGCTATTATTTACTGACAAGGTACTGCCAGCCAAGTAGTGATAATTAATGCTACATTTAAATTCATAATTTGTTACTTTGACATCAAAGGTGGGGCCTCCTTTTATTCCTTTGATCTCTCAGTACAAGCCTGACCTTCATTGCAACTGTTGTAGTGTTGCAGCTGTAATGTTTATATTCTGCACAGTGCACAAGTGGTTTACGGTCTGATGTTAGCACTGAGAGAAGATCATATTAATTCAGTGTCACTGTCACAAAAAACAAAGAATAACAATAATGATTCTCAGACTTAGTGAAATGTATTGCATTTGTCTTCAAGGACAGTTAGAACAGCCCTCCCTTCTCTTCTTTGGGTAGACTGTTTATTATCTTCGATCATGTAACAGTTCATGTGCAATGAATTTTCCCAGTTCAGAGTTGTCAATAATTAGAGTAAATCTGTTACATGTAAAACACACAAACATATTTATAAGACATTAGGCCACCACATAGCTCATGGTTGGAGGCACCAGCTTTTTGTGTTTCAAGAGATTCAGGTGTAATATCATGCCATAAGTGGAATTAGTATGGAAAAAGTGGAAATATAGCAGTTATGTAAACACTATGATTTTACTCTGCTGATTGTTACTAGCGTCGTGGTGCATGTCAGTGTACTTGAAATGTGCTGTAGGTAACACTTATCGAGCACAGTTTTCAGCTTTTGGCTCCACTTTTCGATACTATAACACTTGGAATTGTAATAAAAAGAGCTGACTTTGTTTTTGGGTGTGAAATATTTTGTACACACACACACACACACACACACACATCCATTTGAAGTAATGTGAAGTTTATTATACAGTGCAGGATAAGGATATCCTAAAGAACCAGTTTATTGTGGCATGCAGAGAGTTTCCATATAGTTGACAAATGATGATGTCATATGGGAGTATTGTCTTTTTCACAGCATATGCCATTTATGATTACTGGTTATCTTAGTACTTCTGGTCACGTTTGTATAGTTGGTATGAGTAATTTCTCTGAGTGATGGAGTAGCATTACTGTTACATGCAGTGTGTATTATAGTGCATAAGTATTGCTGACTGACCATTCTACCTCAGTGAACTATATTATAAAATTTCTTGGTTTAATGCATAACACATTTAAGGTGACAACAAGTAAAAAAATATCAATAATTATAACTGTATTGTTTAAGATGGATCAGCATAATAAGCATGGAATCATGTGTTAAAAATATGTATGAACTATTGATAGACGTAGTAAGACCATCATGATTGAGCACTTGTTCCAGCATTGAACACTACAGTGCTCTTTCTTACTTTGAGCTACTCGTCCATTAAAGGAAGATTTGTTACCCATATTTGCTACATTTTTCTTCCACTGTGGATCAAATTCTGTATAGGAGATGTCTACAAAATTTATTGTGTAGTTGTAAGTTTCTTGAAAATTGTAACAGTGGAAGTCACACTTTACTTAGGAGTGTCAATGAATTTGTGTCCATACTATGCAGATCTGTTTTCAAATTTGGGCAGCATTCAATATAAGAAATCTGCTGTTGAAAATTTGTGAGTTTCATGAAAATCTGCTTAGAAAAGGCCTTACTTTGTTATGGGTGTAAATTAAATTACATTTATGCATGCACTGTGAAACCACATGACATTAGGAAACTAAAGAACACATTGGTAATGCCTCTGTGACACGTCACAGAATACACCATTTGCAGTCTCTGAATTCCATGCAGGATTTTGCAGTTATGTTCCTTGGAGTGCATACTGAGTTTTGTATATTACCTTCAGACTTGGCCAGAGCTTCCACATACTTAATGAAGACTATATGGGTTTTAATATTGAATTTATGGGATTTTCCTTGAGGAATCATATGTTGTTATCCACATTTATCAATTGAATTGAATTGTGTGTTGTTAGTTAATTTTTAATAACTGTCTCATAGATTTTATAGCCATTGTTTAATATTTTTTTTTAGTTTTTATGTCCCCCACTTTATATATTTGTATCACTGCAGTTTTCTTCCAACTTTTAAGTGTGCTATCTTACCAGATAGCATGGATTGACCAGATGATATTCATGAATTGTGTCATGATTTAAAATGCTTGGTTCTTCTTGTATATTCTGATGGTACAAATTTTCTTCTTTAAATGAAGTTTGTAAAAACAGTTAGTCTACTTCAAATCATTGGCTGCATACATTACAAAATAATAGTATGGTTTTTAACATAATAAGTTTATGTGCCCAATTCTAATTAGTACAGAGAACGCAACCTGCAGGATGTAAACCCATTCAGAATGCTCTTTGAATGCACTGTGTGATTTTTTACCCACATTTACATAATTTGTTTGGCACGTGTGACAGATGCAGGTCAGCTTTCTAACATCAGGGATGTTCTTACTGAGGAGGTTTGTGTAGCATGTTTGTATTTGCTAGGTGTGTGCAGTGAATCTTGGGCAGCTTATCAGTTCGTGTGACTAATGTTCCTTGTTACTGTTCTCGGTCTTTTGAGGTAAACTGTACCTTGGAACAAACCATGACTACCTTCTATCAAATCCCTACCTACTAACAATACTGAATTTTATATCGTATAACAGCGTTGACCATAACAGCTTGCCCATGTCAGTGGTGTAGCTTATGCACATCACTGATGTGGCTTGGTGTGGTTTGAACATGTCACTGGTGAGGTTAGTACAAGTTATATTTGAAATGTAATATTCAGATAGGATATATGAATGTGAGGCTGACTTAGAAGGTCACTTTTAAAGGATTTCTAAGAAAGGAGACTCATAACTGTGTGAAAACTAACTTATTATGGTTGGATGGATGGCAGTAAGATGCCATTCAATGAGGTAACAGTATTTTCTTTTATTAATGGATTCCCCAACCACCAGTAATTCTTTATGTAGCTAACAGAAAGTGGTGGCTGCCCTCTGTCAGGCAGTGAACAGTGTTGCTACCGTTCATTTGACTTGATAAATACTGATGTAGCTTTTGCCTATGTTTCCTCTTAAAGTGTGGTTCCCAATGCTCAACAAACTGCCCACCCCTACTACATAACCTCTGCAAGTGAAATAGAGTCAAATAATCTTAGAATTAAACAAAAAAAATGCCATAAATCAACTCATATCTGATTAAAAGATTATGCAAATTGTATCATCATGAGGTAGTACAGTCTTTTGGTAAAGATCTCTGTCAGTGGAGATCCATTTCGATGTGGAGGAATGATTGTGTTCCCAAGATGACGGACTGGTGCTTCAGGTTACAGCATATTCCAGGTTCACTGTCCACCATTGCAAAATACTAGTTCATTAGGGTGTATTTATATAGAAGTATCATGAACTTGTAAGTAATGCCTGTACCTTGCAATGTCTGTGGACCAGCTGTTGACAGTTCAGTATCAATTGTGAATGACCAGAGATGTCAGATGAAAATATTAATATTGCCAAATTTGGCAAACATTCCTGCTGACATTCTTACATCCATAAATTAAAAATATAAGAATATTCTTTATCATTCTTTTTCCTTATTAACTGAAAACATAAAATGAAATTATGTATGGTGTATTGCTGCCATTTGGTTTGTGGACCAGACAGGATTTTAAGCTTTATAAATTTTGATGCCATGCCTGTGTCTTAAGATTGTACCTTTATTTTCTTGTGGAATCTAATGGTCTATGACTTCTGATGTCCCCACAACTAACACCACGTATTCCACTTCAAAGTATTTTGAACAGGTGACACTCTAGTCAGTTTTGCTGCAGATTAGGTGATATATACTCAAATATAGTTATTCAAACGATTTAAAAAATTTTTTTTGTTATTGATTCTAATTTGGATAAATAAGATTTTTTTTTACAGCACATTTTGTTCAGTGTTCATATACATCAGTGTGTACCCTAAATGACAAAATTTGTCAAAGAAAATAGTTTTTATTCCCATGATCTCCTGACTCTCTTATTGACCTGTTTCCTTACCTTTCTTCACTCTTCATGCAAAATAATAAGGTTTGTAAACATTTTTTCACATGGGAAGAATAGGGATTTCTTGACAAGGTAAACAGCTGTTATCTAACAAGGACTGTGCTCCATGCAGTTACTAAGTCCATAGCAGTGTTAACTGTCATACAGCAGGAACCATCCAAGTGGAAAGGCTTTTGTCTGGTGTCAGCATCATGTATACTTGGTAGGAAATTTCATTTTTGGGTTACTTCCCTTCATAAAAATGAAACAAGTATCATTTTGAAGTTACCATGTTGCATGTGTGTGTGTTTCCAACTTCAGCATTTGAACAAATGGCCTGAGTTTGATTCAGCATTTTGTGAATGTTATGCCTTTTAAGAAGATCCCAGTGCTGCAGTTTCTTAATTTCCTACAATTAGTAATATAAACATGGTGGTTGCTCACACTTGTGACATGGGGGTGGCATTGGCACCTTTTATTTCAATGTCCAGGATTTATGTTTGGTACATGACAGATCTTGGAAAGATATGCAGAATTTTTAAGTGTTGTTTTGTGGAAAGTAAAATAACATTGCAGTTGTACATAGTTCTTTTTAGGTTTGAATTTGATGTGTTTGTGTGCTCGTGGATTAGGTAATATCAAATAATATCAATTTTCATTTATGTTACACTGATTATTCAAAACTACCTTCACCCTTCTGTATGCACAATTCTCTGCATTTCAAAAGAGAATTATGAGGGAGTAGTGTATGCCAGAGGTAGTGGTTTAAAAGAACTGATGCCGTACAGTGTATTGAAACAAGTATTCATAGTAATGCAGCGGTTGACAAACAGGTATCTGTCGAAATGATATTTTGTACTCAAAGTGACTCGTATAATAGCATCTTGAAGTTTTGCTCATCTTATGCAGAGCACCTCCTATACTTCGTATTCCCCATCATATGCCATCTTATCGATGTTGCCAGTTGCTGTGCAAAAACAGTAGTTTGTTCATTGTCAGGCCTCATACAGGATGAATGAAATCTCATTTCACACGTGATTGAACTCTGAACTCTGTCTACACATTTCATGGAGTTTGGTTATTAATGTAGTTTCTTTTGAGGTGTATTTAAAAAGAGGAATATTGCACTTGGCCCTTCTGACAGTGTGCGCATGGTCCATGTATTGGTCATGTTTTACATAAATTAATTTCTTAAAAAAATGCTATTAGGAGCTGGAATGAAATTCGAACCTGTGACCTCATACTGTCCAGTTATGTTACCCTAACAACAATCATGTTTGTTTAAAGTCTTTAAATTTACACCTCAATGTAAACTGATAATGATAATGGATATGCTAAGTCCTGATATGTGGTCACTTTAGTACAGTAACAATTATACACCAATGCTGACAGTCTGAAACAAGACCAGATTTGTTGTAATACATGAATTAGAACATTAACAGCAATATTCTATTGAAATAATATAATGGTGGTATGGGGGGAAGGGGTGGGTGAAAAGGAAAAAAAACTATCAAGAAACCTGTTCAGTACAATCATAAACTAACTGCGTGGAGCAAAGGCCTTTTGAAGTTAAGAAATTCCCCACTTTTAATGGACACTGAAGGTTCATTACTGCCTGCACAAGGACTTTTCACTGCATTCTTGAGCCAGATGAATAACTGTCACATCTGCTCACCATTTCTCTGGGATTTTAATATTATCTTCCCATTTTAGATCTTCCAAATGGTTCTTTTATTGAAATTGTGTATGCACTTTAATCTGTCCCATGTGTGCCACATCACCTCCAATCTCAGCCTCTCCAACACATTAAAAAATAAAACATAACCTATATTTAGGAAATAAATTTTCATCAGGTTGTCTTATCAGTTTTCAACATTGTTCATGACATGCCTAGTTTAATATTTGTAGAGAACCTCACAGTTATATATAATTTTGTATCTAGACTGATGCGTGTATACAAATAAATGCACGCAAACACACACACACACACACACAAGTGCTTGCATCATGAATGTGCCATTGAATTCTGCACTAGAATTCTTTCAGGTGATCATTTAGGTCAGTGTTAAGCAGAAAATCAAAATGTTGTGGGACTGATTCTGTCTTTATAGTGAGGGCTGCTGTGGGGAATTATATATATATATGTTGCTGACACATGAAAACTGTTCACTATTGTAGTGATCGAACTTCAGTAGTATGCTGTACTGGTCATTTGGAGAGAGAAAGAAAGAAAGAAAGAAAGAAAGTAATAAACAATGTTTCATTTTGACAGCATTGTTAAGTTACACATTAGTGATGTGAGCTGGTACTGCTGTAATTTGACTGAGATGTTGCTCTTTAGGTCTGGCTAGTGACTGTGGTGTTGCAGTATGTTGGGATGATCAGAATGTATAACATGTTGACACGTGCAGAATATTCCAACATGCATTTTATAGGCTGGTTCTGCAGTGCAAGTACTAGGGCTGCTGTGGTGGATTACCAGCTGCAATATCCACTTTGCAAAACTTAAAATTTCAAAACATTTGAGAACATACATGGAACTGGTGGAGAGGCTGGTTTATTCCTCTGCATAAATAGAGGACATGGCAATGACTGCATGGAGAATGTGGTGTTCTAGCAGCACTGCACTGAAGCCCAAGTATAAAGTATATGCAGAATTGTTGGGATATCTTGCTATCTGTAATTTTGTGAATGGTTGAACTTGTGGCTACAAATTCTGTCTGACATTCTGTTTACAGACAGAGCTCATTTAACTCATGATATTATTACCTGCACAAGAACTTAGGTGTAGAAAAATCTACACGAGGTAGAGCAATGTCATTTTCAACACTCCTTTTCAGTGATGTGTTGTGTGAAGTATTATTAGGCACTAGTCTGATTGGACCACATGTTATTGAGGGATGTTCAACAGCTCTGTGCTCGTGCTCCTGTCTAGAAACTGAATTACCCTTTTGTTTAAAGGATGTTCCTTCTTCAACACAAAAATCTATATGGTTACAACATGAAGGAGCAGCTCCACAATTCAGCAGAGAGGTAAAAGAGTCTTTGGACAAAAGTTGTGGAGGAAGGTGGATGTGGGGAAGTGGATTAGTGGCTTGACCCACCCAGTGACTCACTTTTAGCCCATTAGACATCTTTGTTTGGGGTTTGCAGGAAGTTTATAGTATATCACTTTGGTAAACCATAAATAATGCATCGGTTGGTAACTTGAGGCAATATTGAAGCTGCCATTGGTATCAGAAATACTGGGATGCATACAGTGGCAGCATGCATGCAAATTAATGGTGGGCATTTTGCAAATGTGCTGCAGTAACCTTCAAACTTAAATCTTGTTCTACATTTAAATATGAATTATGATTTAAAATGTGGGGGGGGGGGAGGACTTGAAAAGACATGTTTTCTTCAATGCTATTTTAAGCTAGCATATGACTCGATAGTTGTGTAAATATGATCTGTAGTTTATTAGACACTTTCTTCTACAGGTGACATGTACAGTATGCTGTAGTGAAGTCTGGCCAATACAACATGGAACATTTGATTTATTAGTTATTGTGAATTGCCTTCCTTCCTGGTCACATGATAGTGGGAGGGCTATGTGCTTGTACATCTGTGCGTATATGTGTCTTTGTATGGAGTTTTGAAACCTCTGAATTTTTTTGTATGTAGTGTTGTTCAAAATGAAATTTTAGTGCCATTACTTTTTTTAAAGTCGTGTTTAAGGATTTCCTGTGCAAAAGTAACCTTTTATAAAAGAGTCATCTTTCTGTAGTTGTCTTTTATAATCTGCCAAATAATTTTGTCTTAAATATTGGTAAGTGAGCTCAGTTATTGCCTATAAGGAAGAACAATTGGGTGAGGTGTATTAAATATGTTATATTTTAGTTTTGAATTCGGGAATTTCTGACATTTATATAACTGTAGTTGACATAATATTTGCATGAAATGTTAATGATGATATACACTAAATATTTTTACCTTGTGTTTGAAGTTTCGGGTGTTGTTATTTTCTTGTAGCCATGCCAAATGTGAAGTTGTACAGAGGTATGGAATTGAAGTTACTACCCCCATCTAGCTGTAGATATGTCATGTTCTGAATAACAGCATGAACCTACATCTGTAAACTCCTTTCATATACATTAGTGGCAAAAATTATGGAAATTGTATAAATATGGCAGTTATTTTTCAGAGTTTTATATTGGATTACTGAGAAATTAATCTTAACAGAACTAATGCCTGCCATGCAAGGCATTGAGAAGGTACAGAGTGAGCATTGTTATATTGTTTGTATGTGCATATAATGGAATGCCACACACTATTAAATGAACACTTTATGAAAGTCTAACTTTGCAGAATAAATCAATAGGTCTTAGTAAGAAATTTTACTAATGCTTGTATCAGCAATTTAAATAATTGATTACAGAGCCCATTTGAAACTGTATGGCACTGCACCAAGAATTGATTTTAATTGTCCTGCATGGACATGTCTGCTGTTGATAGTAGGAGAGTGTCAGTTTAGTTGTTTACAACCGTTTATACAGGGCAGGTTTTTCTGTGTTTCATGTTTTTAACAGTCAAGCAAACAAAAAGCATTTTTCTTCACAGAATACTTGTGTTACATTGTGGCATTTCATAACACAGGAAACCTCAGTTATTGATAGTTAGCGACATGAAGCAGCGTACATTATGTGTGGGTGTGTATCAGAAGAGCCATTAAGTGGAATAAAAATTATGCTCTCTTACAAGAACACAAAGTTATGTTTTTGGGAAGAGAGACTGCTGTCCCATGACATATTTGCTGTCTCCATCCACTTTTGCTATAACCCCCCCACACACACACACACACACACACACTGGTGTCATAGGATGGCGGACCAACTCTACAGTTGGTTTGAGGCAGTACTTTTTGCAGATCATATTGTGGTACAACAAAATTTTACTGAAATTTATGGAGATTAAAATGAACATCTTCTTTGCTTGGCTGAAAAATATAGCATCCATAATTCTGGCCACTATTGTACTGGCTTGCAGAATTGTCCTTATTTATAGGAATGCTGTTTCTAGGTACATAATGTTGATTACATACCCATATTTGCCCATTGTACAAGCAGACATTTGTAGAACTTTGTTTATGTTTTGGGGAGTTATAAATTCTGTTTAAATTACTAGTGCATTCATGTCATGAAGTAGCATACAAGAAAAGGAAGGTCACTAATGGAACCATAAGTACATGTTTTTATGTATGTTGGTATAAGGTTTGGAATTATAAAAATGAAAACAAAACTACACTGTATTCAGGAAGATCTAATAGAATTGATGTGGAAACTTCTCCTGTTTCAAATGCATATGCAGTGTAATGTCTTTTTATTTCACAAAAAATCTAAATTATCTAAGTTCCTAATAAAAAGTTAAGGTAGCCTCCAGAATTTTACACAAGGCGTCTTTACAACATGCAAATATATGTACAATTTTTAATATACTCTTTGCTACCATGCATGATATGTGGATAGATTTGTGAGCTGCAGAATGCATACTGGGGGCTGCATGCAGTTTTGGAGCTGGATCAATAATTGAGGTGCTGATGCCACAAGTTTGTTGTTTTCGGATTTAAGTTGAACTGCTTAATAACACATTCATTGTACTTGAATTTCTGTCATCAATGTTAATTATAGTATGTGGTTGTTAGGATGGACAGTGAACTCTATAAACAAAACTTCAAATAAAACCGATCAGATTGTTCAGCTTTGTCAGCGATTATATTGTTCAGTTCTTCATAGAAATTTTGGAATGTGTTTAAGGAATTCGGTCAGGATGGGTTGGTTATTCACCTGGCAAGGGTGTATGACTCTGCATCTACTGTCTGTGCAGAAGCATTGATCACTTACATTAGAGTGACTGGGCCAGCTCCTATGTTCTGGCCGCCAATGTGTTTGATACTAGTATATTTTATGGACATCTTGTTCCATAAATTCAGGTACTAGCATTTCCCCACTTTCTCAGCCCACAAGTTTCAAGATACAGGAACTTGACTGTACTTCAGGAGAGTACACATTGTAATGGATCTGTAGCTTTTATTTTCTCTTTTTATAATATACTGTCAATATTGTAATATTTGTGGGTGTAGACAGACATAATAAATAATGATATAATTTCACGGTATTTCAGCCTGTGGGGATTTGGCTTTTTTTTTTCTCATTTAGCAAGGCTTTATCAAAGAATGAAGCTACTGATGTTTTTTATATTTTATTATAGTACTTTTGTTGCAGAATAAAGCTTGTGTTTTCTGTACCTCATGAAAATTTGCATTATTTGAAAAGTTAACCTGTTTACTGCTTGAATTGTGTGTTCATATGTCAAGAATTGCTTTGTTTTGTCTTGGCTTGCAGCACATCTTGGTAACTGTAGGGTTTTGTACAAATCACAACTTCTGTGACCTGTTTGTAACTGCTTTCAGCTGATATAATTAGGGTTAATTGAATGTTTCAAGATCAATATAGACTTTGTTTTGGAAACAAATATGACTTTGCAGTAGGCATATAGGACAAAATTTTGTAATTTAAGGAATTTGTATGGAAATGTGCTAAAGAATCTGTGATGTGGGATAAAGAATAAAGTTTAATGTAATACTAATGGGGACAAAATTACTATAAAAACGTTTTCCACATAAGTTGTCTTCATTTCTGTACAGCATATTGAATAAACATGAAGTTCCCAGGACAGCAGTGAATGGGTCCTTTAGGTACATATGCATTCCATATATCTAAAATTTAGTTGAGGTGACAATTGGGTGTGGATTAAGTCATAAAAATACAAAGTATGCAAAAGTAGCAAAAGTAAAATTCACCCTATAAGATGCCATGTAGGCACAGATGGGGAGTGGAAGTTAGCTCTACTCATTCACAGCCTAGACGCTAGAAGTGGGGAGGGGGTAGTCAGTGCCACACCCTAGCCACTTTATCCCCGGGAAAGAACTGGTGCACATTGTACAGGAGGCTGGGTAGGTGTTGGGGCCAGTCTGCACAGGTATGGAAAGTCTCACCACTGCTGGAGTTCGAACCCCGTACCGTCCACCATTTAGTGAGTTGCTATACAGACTGCGCCATCCCTGCTGCCATACAGAACTATTAAAATGAAAAAAATATAAGGATTTTGTATGCAGTGTTAAAATGTTACACTAAATCCAGTTTGCACAGCAGGTAATGACAGGGGTGTATATACAGTGTCTTCATGTCATAAACTTTGCGTTGAGTGTGTCTGTACAGTCATGTTCTGCATCTTCCATGTCCTGTAGAGTCCTGTCCATGCTGAAAATCTTTGTTCTGTCCTGGACCAAACTTCTTTTGCATACTATAAGAAGAACTGTATAGTTGTTTGTAGGCTCTGGAAAATTCACTCTGCAATGGCAGTCTTGTTTTTGTTTTCTTATGAGTACATAATATCAAAGAACTTGTGAAGAAGAGCACAGGAAATAAAATGTATTGTATATCATACAGGTTACATTACCATGACATTTTATATAATTGTTTAATTCGTACAAAGTGAAACAAATTTTCATGCGTGAAGGAAATTAACAATTTGTGTCTTAATAAAGCATGTTGTCTTCTTGGATGTGACACTGTGCAACTGGGTAGAAATTTACTGACTTTTCGAGGAATCTGCTGCTTTTAACTTCAGGATCATGGAGGTAACTTTGTGCATGTTTTATGAATGACAGAAATTTAATAACACAGTTTATTTTCTTCATGTTTTAAATGCTGGCATTTGTCTCTCTCTTGTGAGATTCATATTATTTCTGAATATCACATAAATGTGACACACACACACATATGTGCATGCTCAGTGTGAATGTATTTATCAATTTATATCCTGCATTACAATTAATTTTTAACCCTTTCACTGCTATAACTGGCAGACTTGTGCCTTGTTTTATGTAGTTATACCATATTGTGCTGTTGGAAGATAAAAGTGACTGAAGATTGTGCTGACAGAATTAGAGAGGGTGAGACCTAAGTATTGGGAACATTAAAGAAATAAGAGCAGGTGTAATTAGATAAAGAGAGGCAGGTGTGTGTGCTTATCAAGATTTAAACTAGACAAGTTTAGAGAGAGTGGTTGAAGAAGCATAGAGTTGGGTAGGTTATGTTAAGAAAGTAGGATGGTAAAGGGTTATGGAATAAATGAGGAAGGAATATTGTACTACCAGGAACCTTTTGCACGTGTGCTCAAAAACTAGAAGTTTCAATGCGTGTTTAGGCCAACTTGCATTATATTAATCCATATAATTTTTTAGACAGTGGCTGAACTCCATTTACTGAAAATTAGGCTTGCTTACTGTAGTCAGGTGCTACAATAAATAGAAAAGCATGCAGTAATATTCATTTCTTGTATGAATTTGGTCATCACTAATAAAGAATCAAAATATAAATTCTTATATAATGAATGAAAACTAAATGCTTATATTGTTACACATGGTATAAGCCAGAACTACATTTGTGGAGTTAATAAAGTACTCAGAACTTGTGTGAACTAGTTCCTAAAAAGGATTAAAATATCTGTAGTGGTACATTTACCCCCAATGAATAATTGTTGACTGATAAAACATAAGAGTAAGCACTAATTAACTGACTCCATGAAGCATACTTATAAGAAGCTAGTAGGTGCTCAGTTAGTCAAGATATTTTTTTCTTATTTTATTTCATGACTGTGTTCACAAGTACCCATTGCAGCTCTGAATTCCCAGGCAGATTAATGCAGGCCACAATCTTGCATTACATTGCTTTAACATAAATTTTACTATTTTACTCCCTTCTACTCATATGAATCAAAGTAATTTCTTACCTCAGGTATTGCAAACTGTAAAATAAGGTTTGTTACAAAGTATTTTGAAGCTGAGAATGCAGAATAGCAACTTTTTTACATATGTGTAAGGTTAGAAAAGTCAAAATTATCCCAATTGCTTAGCTTCATATAATGAGCTTATAGAGACATACTTATCTTTCAGACACTGTTTGCGTCCAGTCTGGGCATCTGGTTTCTACAGTGTGACATTGCTCGTCACATTTAAGGAGGGGGGGGGGGGGGTACTGTACCTTTTTTTAAAAAAAAGCTTCCTGGTGTTTAAGTCACAGGAGTTGTTGTCTCTTTGTTTCTTTGAGTGTACTTAAGAAAGATTAGCCTGTCATTTTTAGTATTTATTTTGTACCACTGATATTTTGTATATGTGTTCTGACATAATAGATATTTCTTTCATAAATTTTCATTTTCTGATTTTATTCTAGATTAGTTTGGTTTGTTGTTACTCATTTCAATCAAATATGTGACACAGGACAGGTTAAGTCCAATCGTTTAGTCACAATGTATATGTAAGTGAACATAAACTTATCAGAATTATGTAACACATCTACACCAACAAAGTGTAGAGCACATGGCAACTCATCAACTCTTTGCTTGCTTGTAGGCTAATATCAGCCACATTTAACATGACATATTCTTTCACCAAATAAAGTGCGTATTGTAGCAGAAATGATTTCAAATCTCTAAAAGTTTACTATTGTCCAATTCTTTTTTATGATTAGGCACTTTGCTTTTTAATTTGAACAAATCAAATTGGCTATGACATTTAACAAGAATGAACAACAACGGGATGCCAGAAGTAGTGCTGATTTATTGATCAGATGGATGAAGACAACTTGGAAGACCCTTGAAGAGACTATTAGACGAAGCCAAAGTAGGTCTCTTAAGGCCTAACTCAAGATGGATGGTGATGGTGATGATGCTATATAATTTAATATCAACATCAAGTAAACTTTTTTAAAAGATCAGTGTTGGAGAACAGCACACTGCACTGAACCCAGACATGTTGTACTGAGCCAAAATTGAGTTCTGGTATTATAATTAGCTGAGAAAAGTAAAGAAAAAGTACTGATTTTGTAAGTACATGACCACACCGAAACAGATATAAGTTTAATTCAGAATGTACACTGTGGTGTGGTTACCTACTTTCTGTAGTATCCTGAGCCACATTAGGTTCAAATTTCTGTGTTAAATGCACTGATGGAAATTCAGGAGAGTCCTCCATACTTTTGGGTCTGTTGAGTGTTGACTGAATGTTTTGTTTTGCATTATTTCTTGCATATTTCCACAGTCACAAAACTGAAGTGATATATATAATCACATATACATATATATATATATATATAGTTAGTGTATATTTCTATAAACATTCTTAAATACTGAAGTGATATATGTATATCACATGTACATATTATAGTTAGTGTAAATTTTTGGTAATGTACTTAAAAAGTTTTACAAGGGGAGAATTTAAACGCTATTTTAATAATGGACGCTGCATCAGCTTTCTGTGCTGTTAGTTCATTAGTTCTTGTTTCTGTGCTTTATCACACTTTGTGTCTGATTGACAGAAAAATATTTCCACATAAAACTGCATTGCAGTCCTTGCAGTATGCATCATTATGTTACAGGGGAACTCATAAATCGGCCACACAGTGAAGTGAAAGCCTGGACACCACCTGCTGCTCCTCCACCAGCTCCACAGTCAGCCCCACCTGAATTACTGGAACAGACCTCAGGTTGAGCAGCTAACTTAGCATGATGATTGGCGTCGGAGTAATTTTGCCATTTTTCAGTGTTAACATTTTATATGCATTTGTCATTCAGTTTCGTTTTATATATACACAGTAGTGACCAAAACAAATAAAACAAATGACATTTTCAAAATAGAAATTTAAAAGGTTCTGAAAATGAAATGTTATATACTCATGTTACATAGTATTAGTTTACAAAATATAAAATTGCAAATGTTAACATAATTTATTGCTATGAACCAATTGTCGTTATTAATGTTCTTGATAAGGACTAGCTAGCCCAGCTGAGTTTCCTCCTCCCTCTATTTTCTGCTCCCTTTCCTTCTTCGTTCCTTCAAGGGAAATGCTAGGGCTGGAATAGTATCTTAAAATTGCTCTAATCACATCTTTACACATTATTTTCTAATGATCCTCATCATTATCTTGTAATCTGTCAATATATATGCTGTTAATAAAGCATTATTAAACGAATCAGTAGGTAAACATTAATGACCATGTCATGGCTGAGATTGTTAGTCACCAGTCTGTCACCAAAGAGATCCAAGTTTGATCCTAGTCCAATCCCTGTGGGATTTATAGTGGACAACATGGCATTGGCACACATTTTTCGCTGAGTATTACATATTTATTTGTCAGTATCATTCCACCAATTTGCCCTAGTCTCACTCCATTTATCAGTGCAATGTATTTGTAGCAACTGTTTGCAACATTATTTCTAAAAACATAAGTAGCAAATGTATCTGTGAATGATTACCATTTAAAATCATACTTTTGGTTGATGTGTATGTTATGGTTACAATGCAAAATCTGGCATTTCTTAAATTAATGTAAAGAGGCAGTTAAAGTTAATAATGAGGGATAATTCAACACTATACCTAGTAATTCCATGGAGTTACAAACTGACCCCAATTAATTCACAGAATGTTTTAACAGTTCTGTGGTGCAGATAATTAGTATGTGAATTGTGTCAACTTTTTCTATAAACTAACTAGTTAGTGTGTTTAATTTTATTTTCATTTGACACTTTAATTGATGTTGAACAACTGCTGTATGGAATAACTACTTAGTGTCTCAACTAACTAGTTAATGATTTTAATTTTCTCTTTATTTGACACTCTAACTGAAACACCTCATTGTATGAAATAACTAGGTATTCTATGATCCACCTAAATTATACACTTCGTCATGTGTACATCTTCTTTTCTTTTGTGAGAACTCAAATTTATATCCACTCCAGAGCTGAAGTTTGATTTTTTCCTTGAACAGTTCATTTTCTTTTAATGACAACATTTAACCCTAGTCTACGTATTTTATATTTCAATTCTCAGACCTGGAATTTATGATCTCATTTAAACAGTCACTTTGTGGTAGAACCTTCTGAAATAAAAGAGTTAAATTTGATTTTATGTTTACTTCTTAAATATCCAGGTCTCTTGTAAAATAATGATAAATAATAATTCTTTTTGTTACAATACTTTCATTGTACACTCACTTACCTGAACAGGATGCTTAAGAAAGAAGCTGAGCAAGTGGGGTCAATACAGTGCATGAAATTGGCAGTCACTTCTAAGAACATTGATTATTGTGTTTATATCATGAAGTATCAAAATATTCTCATGCTCTTTATGTAAATATGAAAACTGTAAGGCATATTAATTCCCTTCTTGAAGTTGGTATCTGGAAAAATATGATTTTGAATTATTTGAATTGTAAAATTTCATTGCACTAACAACTTTTTCCTGTGCATCTCTAATGTTGCTCAGCACAGTTTTGGTCACTGGTGTATATGCTGTACCTGATGTGCAGGAAATTTGAGGAAATGTTAATCTGTTGTAACAGTTTTCTTCATTTGACAATAGTATGGCATCTGCGGTTGAATGTATATTATGTTGTGGCATTGTGCAGGTTGTTTTGCAGGTCTGCTCTGCTAATTCACATATTATTTACATGCTTTTGTGCTGGGTGCTCTTGTTACTTAACATTGCAGATCTTATTCTTTTCTCCTAATAATCAACTGTAGCTTTGTGTAGAATGACAGTTTGTGTTGAAACTTTTGTCTGACAGTTTATTTTAACATGTCCTTTTGTATTAATGTATCTGTGTAAAATGGATGGCAAGCATAACTTAAATATTTTATTGTATTTCCACTTCCTTTTCTGTTGGTCTTATGTGCTCTCTTCATATGGTAGTTGTCAATTAAGGTATTTAAACATTGCAAACATCTCTGATAGTACTAACCTCCTTACTCCCATTTTTAATTTGTAAACATGCTTAATTTCTAGAAGCATTCCTTCGTGTCTTCTCACTGCAACAACATATTCTTTGTTGAGGTGCAGGAAACACATTTCTGTTTATTTTACCCCAGTAGTATGGATTACATGTGCTGAATAAATATATACAGATTTGTCACATTTGACTGCTACATTGCAGAAGAATATACTTCCAATTACCATATTTATTCTGTTATATTTCCTTTTATAACACACATACATTAATGTGTACCTAATCATCTTATAACTAACTTTGTCTTGTTCATATCCATGCACTGATGTCACTATTTTACATAAAAATCTGACTAATGCACTAATATATGTTAATACCACTTTATTCACACTGTTATACTTGAACATGTTTCAGATTTTAAGGGGCCTTCCTCAGTGAGTATTTATATATTTCATGAGCAGGGTCAGCAAAACTGCTTCTTAATCTGATATTTATATCTGGACAATAATGTGGTATTAAACATATATTAGTGCATCAGATTTTTACATAAAATAGTGACATCTTATTACTAGTACAGGAATTCAAATATGAACTTTCATGAATTGAACCAGGAAGTTTCCTGAAAATGAAATACCTTCTTACTTTTGTTGTTTATGTCAATACTAGACCCCATGCAGTTACTTTTTGACACATTTGGACTGCACATAATATTTGGGACTACACTGGTGAAGCTTTACTGAAAGGTATAAAGTTTTACCTGCAAACACTGTGAAGACACGTGTAGGGAGTCAATTGGATGTGTAGGACCCTCATTATTTACCTCGACACTAGTGGTTAGCTTCATGCCTGGGCTGCTTTACCCCTGCGGAAAGGTTTGACCCACTACCCATCGATCAGGAAACTGGGTGAGTCCCAGAACCAGAGGAACTTCTTTTCCCTCTGACCAGGAGGCTTAGTAAAAAATAATTCTTTATTTAATTTTTTAATATTCAAGTATGCTTGGTCTTACACTATTATTTCATATTTGCAGGGCTCTAGCTAAAGAAATAACTATATCTCAAACAGTGAAATTCTTTGTCATTATCATAGTGTATTTTATGTTTCAAGGGGTTTGTAAGTTTTAGTACCGTTCATTTTACTATATACCAAACAAGGTAAATGCTGATGTCTTGAGAAACTAACTCTTCAACCAACAGATTGTGTTGTTGTGCAACCTGACTCTCTGTTTGTTGGACACAGATAGCATCACTGTCACAGGCTAGGTGACCACTGGCCATGGTTGTGATAAAGTAGGTGTTTTTGTAATGCTACCATTTGAATTACACATCACATTAAAATAGATTCATCAGTTACAGTGATTGCAATAAGTGTTTTGTGCATTCACAACATTATTTGCCATAAAAAATGTAGTAAGTATTCACAGGAGCCTGTATTCAGATTATTCTCTTGGGTATGGTACCATGTCAAAATGACACACTAACCAAAGTAACTCAAAAATTATAGTACTGTTTACCATGTGATAAATATAATGTATGAAAGTGAGTGTTATCTCAATTAGAACAATATGACATTCACTGTCACTGCCAGTTACTCGATATCTGAAGTACAGGTGATTCACTGTTTATGTTTCACTGGTTAGCTAGTAACTGGGTGGGTCCTGGAGTGCTACAAATGACTTGAACTGAGAGCTGCCATGTAGCAGTGACTGGACTTCCTGTTTGCATTCAACTGTCTGGTAGCCCCCTGTCAAGTAACTGGTGAGGTGGTGGCATGATCGTAATTGCTGCTATAACTGGAACACTTTATCATCAGTGAAAGTATTCTTTTCTCTTAACCCCTACCCAATTTTCATTTATTTTGTTCGTTTTGGATATATTCGTATTTTCTAAGAACATGGATATTATGTTTCTGAATCTTCTGTGTCTTATTTCCAGCTTCTTTTTCAGAGTTGATAAATTGTGTTTTGTTATTTCTGTATGTTAAACCTATGTTAATTCTCATTTCAACTTTCATGTTAATGTGAGTTTATGGTACACAGAATATGACTTAACTGTTGGAACATTAGAAATCTAGCAAGTTAAGGATTTTTTACTCCTAATATCATTCAGTAATATATAAATTATTTAAAAAATGTGTATAAATATAGAACTAAATAAATATAGTAAGTAATTCAATATTCCTTGCAACAGGCAGTAAGGCTATTTTTTGCCATGAATAAAAAAGTTACCTCCCCCTCCCCCCATGTAACTCCTCCTTCCCTAGCTCTTAGGGCTGGTTACTGAAACCACAGAATGTATGAGATGGTGAGTGATTATGAAGCTGTTGCTAATGTTTGAGTCATTTCAAGACATCTTCTTCTTCTACCTTAAAAATAGGACTGCTTGTAATGCCTCACAAATGCTGGAAGTTTGGAAAATTTAGAAACAGTTTATTTCACATATCATATGTATAGAACTGTAATGTGCGTTATTTTTATTTTAAGTACCTTTCATCTAGAGCAAAATTATTATTAATTTTTAAGTTTGTGATACTTTAATCAGAATATGTAAGTGATAAAACAATGATAACAGCTGGAATATATGCATTCACATTAAATTAAAACTGTGCATGAAAAAAGGAAATGAATGTCGAACAGTCAGTTTATTTTAATTATTCTTCTTTCTGCTTGTATGTATGATGGCTAAAGAGTATTACCGATGCACAACTGCATATCCTTCACTTTTCACTCAATCTCCAGGCTGGAAATCTCCTGACCCCATGACCTCTTCCATTGCTGGGGGCCTTGAAGCTGTCAATGGACTTGAAGAGGAGAAGCCTTCCACCCAACCCACCCAGTATGGTACTTCTGTAGCTGGAACTGCTCTCCACTGTCTAGATGATCCGTCAGGTGGCAGAGGAGTGTCTGGATCTGGGGCACTGGAAACGCTGACCGAGATGAGTGCATGCAGTAGTGGTGAAGGAGGAGGTGTGCAAGATCCATACCAGATTCTGGAGGCCTCTGCTTCCAGCCTACCTCATGAGTCCCCAACAAAACCTCTCCCCTTGGTTTCGCCCTCTTCTGGGCGCTCCCTTGCATCAGATGTGCTGGAGAAAGCTCGGACAAGGTTTGACAAATTTTGGGGAAAGGGTAAGGATTCAACCGATGGAAAGGTATAGGAATTGTGGCACTTCATATTGTCTTGGCATTTCAGTGTGTGCTAAGTGCTTTAATTCAGAGCCTTTGAGTCTGTTGGAGCCCTGTCAAAGACACTGTATTGGCCATTCCACCTATATGTGCCAGGATTCTCTAGTTTGAGCAGTGTGCTGGTTCTTATCATCAATACACACTGTCTCACATGTGCTTGCGCTGACACAAAAACACAAGCTCATTCATATGTAGGTCCCCGGGGCTAACATCTATGAGAATCCTGGTAGGTGTGGAAATATAAGAAGTGCAGTAATGTCGGATGTGAGAGCTTACAGCTTGTAATTTAGTTGTCTTTGATGGTACATATTGACTCGCTGAAATTGCAACCAAGTTCTCAAACTGCCGGCTTAAGATAAGCCATTCTCCCACAGGACATGTTGTATAGTCTGCGAGTTATGCAATTGTTTTAGAGGGCTTTGAGTATATTACTGGAGGAACTTTGGATGCCATTTAACTCTCAACAAAAGTGTGATATTATCTGGCAACAGAAATTTTCTTAGTGCTGGCTGCTTTTAGTCCTGTCAGAGTCTGGTCACTTTCCTCCTTGGCTTGTACCAAAATTCTCAGTGGAAAAGGGCCTGGAGTCCTCCATGTTCAGTAAGTAAATACTTGTTGTATTTGGTGTTTATAAGAAGAAAAATTATGAGGTGCATCTATTGGATGCATCCCTCTTGAGAAAGATAACAAGATATATAAAAATGTGTATAAAGAATATAAAGTATTATAACCTTTGTTGAGGCCAGTTACTATGGAATATGAATTAGTTGAAATGCTTTATTACTTCAACTGCATCATTTTGAAGATTGGTTTGTTGGAGGATGAGGGTGCAGCACCATAGTGGGGCATCTAAGGGAGCATGAATTGATTTTGACATGAGAGCCAGGCTAATATGAGTGTAATTTACAGAATTTCTGTACATGACTATTTTCACACACTCTCCATCAGGTGCCACTTCTACAGGGTGTTTAAAAACGTAAAGATATGTGTTGTTTTCATTTATAGCCATACAGGTGTGATGGAAGGTGCAAGGAGTGAGAAATAAACAAAACTGGGTGAAGTAGCATAAATAAGTTACACACAGGCATTGTGGCATGTGAGGGATGAGTGGGTTGCGGGGAGGGTGGCGGCCAACATACTGAATACTAAAATTTGTTGTACTGTATTGTTCAGACTGGATCCTGTTCTTCTGACAGAAGACAGTATTTTGGACCCCTCTTGTTAGATCTGGGAGTAACTTCATGATGATGATGATGATGATATGGGGTACCCACCGGTTAACTGCACCTCAGATTAATGCTAATATTTTACTTATTTGAGAAGATTTTATAACTGCTGATCTTTGGGGAATGTGAAACTGAAACTATAACATTTACATTGCAGTTTTGCGACCATACAATATAATGTCTAATTATACTGTAATTTCAAAAGAAAAAAAGTTAGAAGCCTGGTGCTCTCAGTTTTTGACAGGGGACCCTTTGATTTCAACAGTTATAAAGGCATATGAATAAATCTGTCATAAATTGTGTCTATGAACAAACAGTTGCAGAAGGAGGCATGATCACTTCTTGCAGTTATAGGAGAGTTGCTAGATTCAATGTAGAATGAAGTGCTTTTCTCAAGCCAGCTTCCTTTTATGTTATGACAGTAACACAGATCAAAATGCCAAATAGACATGAGATTTATTATGTGCTGTACCTTGTATAAGCAATGCAGGATCAATTTACAAACTCTGTGTGTTTTGTTTCCCACAATGTATTGTAATTTTGTTTTACATTTTCCACTCTGCTCATTGTTTCTGCACACTTATTAAGGTTCAGTTTGTACAACCACCTCTTTTTCATTTGCTGATTGGCTTCATTAATGCTGGTATATTAATAAACTGAGATTTACAGATGTGTTATTAATAAAACATGTTCATTATATGTCACATTATTTCACATCAACTAAAATCACTCTGTGAAACAAGATTTTTTTCCTGAGAAGCTAATAGTTGCTGAAGTGGTTAAGAAATTCCTCCCTCAAATTTTGCGGAACCTATAGGATCATTGGTGTATTCAAAAGCGTTCACCACTAAACCCTCTTCTGAACTAACGGAATTACATTACATACATATACATTTCACAGATCCACCATTTGTCCCAATACAGTTGAATATGCAACAAGTCACAAATGTACATAAGACAACATATACAGAATTTATAAAAGGACAATAATATGTGTAAGAACATCAAATAATACAAAAAAACCAATATAATAGTGCTAGAGTACAAAATATAAATCAGTTCAAAAACAGTTTAATAAAACAATACTGCTTTATCATCATGATTATAAATAAGCTCCTACAAACTGTATTAGGAATTAAAATAACTGGTATGAGAGACACTTATGTAACATTGACACAATAAACCTCCTTAAACCTGTCCATCAGTATAAGTCTGTGTTGGAGGAGTTAATAAATTTCTTTTTGAGCATTCTATATATAATTTATAAAAACATTATTTAAACATCCAGGATATCAGTATTTCATTATACACGGTGTATCAATCATACACATTCAGTTTCTCATAACGTTCCACAATAGTCTAAAAAGTTGATTACCGAATAAAATGACTGTTCCATTAGTACACTTTTAAGTTTACCTAAATATTTCATCTTGTTTTGTACCAAGTCAACTATCCAGTTGGGTAAATTGTTAAAACCTTTTATACATCTATAATAGACACCTTTTTGAAGTGTTGACAAGTTTACTTTTGGGACATGTAGACACTTCCTATTTCTTGTAAATTTGTTATGAATTTCACTGTTTGAGAAAAATATGCCAAATTATGACCCAAAAGTTCCATTAAGGGTAATATATATTGCAAAGGCATTGTCAGTTTTCCCAAAGTTTTAAAATGTTACTTTCATGTACTTCGGGGACTAATTCACAATATTGTCCTCACAGTTCTCTTTTGCTGAAGAAAAACTTTGATGGCATCTAGGGAGTTACCCCAAAAGATCATTCCTCACATCATTGCTGAAAGAAAGTAGGCATGATATACTATCTTAAGAGTTTCAATAGTGCTATAATGCTTCAAGCATCTAATCACATAGCATGCCCTGTTTAGTGTGGGTAACATAAACTCAATATGGGTTTTGCATTCATATGTTTATCAGCTTCCAACCCAAGAAATCTGACATTCATTTCCTCTTGTATCTGTTCATCCCTATATGTAATTCAAAAAGCGGCGTTATTTTGTTGATTAGACTCAAATTTCAATATTTTAGTTCTCTTGAAATTTAAGGGTAGACCACTAGTCATGCACCACTTGTTGATACTGTCAAGTTCAATTAAAGATTTAGATTGATTAGTATGTTGGTGATATACAGTAAAAACAGCAATGGGCCAAGAATGGAGCCCTGCAGTACTCCATTTTTTATTGTTTCCAAACCTGAAGTTTCACCGAATTCATTATGCAATATCTCAACTCTTTGTCTTCTGTTCTCCAGATAAGATGTGAATCAAAGTAACGATGCTCCGTGGATACCATAATAGCAAAGCTTATCTAGAAGAATATCATGGTTCACAGAATCATAAGCCTTAGCCATTTATCACAAAACATACCAACTATTTGTCTGTGTTCATTTAACCCTTTGAACATCAAGTTAAATCCCACATGCCATCTGCTGGCATTATTAGGAGCTCACCATATTCTCCACATTAGCAGGATAAGGGTTAAGACCTTTAAGATATTATCTGTTAGTGAATAAATTGCTGCATTAGTATTACTATTTCTCAAAAACCGAATTGTTCAAGTGTCAAAATATTTTTTACATTCAGGTGGTGGCTTTGAGGCCTAGGTGCATTGGGACTTTGAGGTCCCGAACCCAAGTGCAATCTATCAGGTGTTGGCTTAATCTGCTGTACCTCACTTTTTCCAGAATTTCTGCAAATGTTGTTATTAATGAAATTGGTCTGTAATTAGCTACATCAGTTTTTTTCTCCTTGTTTGTAAGTCAGCATCACAATTGCAAATTTTAGTCATCAGGATAAATACCTTGGTTAAGGGATGCATTGCATATATGACTAAGAGGTTTAGCAATTGCGTGTGTATGGTATTTTAAGATTCTACATGAGATTCCTTCATATCCTGCAGAGTTTATTTTATTTTATTGATTCAGACATGTTTTATCTCAGTTTCAGTTGTAGGTATTAATTTCATTTCTAGTATATCATAATTTTCGCCTTCACGTAAAAGTTTAACAGTATTCCTTTCTTTTCAAGTTGTCTGTAGTTTGTCTGTTTGTCTGTTATGAAGTATTTATTAAAGGCATCAGCTATTTCTGTGGGATTATTTATCTGTTTATCTTGTATCCTCCTTTGTGAAATATTATCAGTCTTCTGTATTTTAGATGTTTCTTTTTTGATTACCTTCCATGTTGTCCATATTTTATTCTCTGATTTGTGTACCAATTCATAATAATATAATTTCCTTGCTTCTTTTGTAACCTTTGCTAATATTTTACAGTATTTCTTATAAACTGCATTAGCACATGATTATGTGAGCCTTTGACTAGCATATTTAAACTTCTTTTGCGCTTACAGGATATTCTGATTCCTGTAGTTATCCATTTATTACCATTATTTACATATCACCTTTGTGTTATTGGGAAAGAATTTTTATAATTTATTAAAAATATGTTAAGAAATGCATTGAATTTATTGTTTGTGTTGTCCTGTTTCTATATCTCCTCCCAGTTTTCATTCTTTAATGCTAACTGACAATTTTGTATTGTATCTTCATTAATCTGTCTCGATTAATATTTCTGAACAATATTTTTTGTGCTCACTTGGAAGTTTTCCAATATTGAGATATGACCATCATGATCAGATAGGCCATTCAGTGCTAGAAGAAGATGAAAATTGCCTATCCTGCTCTTATCCCAGAATAAATTGTCTATCAGTGAACCGGAGGATAAGCCTACTCTAGTTGGGAAGTCTATTACTTGTTGTAAATTAAAGATGTTCAGCAACATTTGTAGTTGATCTTTTTTATTATTATCTATAAAATAGTTCATGTTTATATCCCCACATATTATTAATTGAGCTTTTGTATGTTCTAGGTATATCATTGTGGCCTCTAATTGATCTTTGAAACAATTTATATCCCAAATTGGAGCTCTATAGAGGCATAGTATGGAAACTCTTTTAGTCTTATTTCATATTAATATAGCACAGGCCTCAAAAATTTTTTCTTCGCATAATTCATCCCACAGGCTCCTGCCTGTTTGCTTAAGATGCGATTTAATATTATCTTCTCATCTATGCTGAGATATTAAAATGGGCTGTTTCTTTCAAGTTTTCTGACCACAATGTATGTCCAAATATAATTGTTCTTGAAGTCAGTGTAACTTTTGGATTGAGAATACATCGCATTTAGACTCCATTCTTGTTAACAGACACTCTAATATCAAAATGTTTGGGGCACTGTTTTTTAAGCTACATTATGAATTTTAATAGATGTTTTTGTTAAACGCTGTGCATACGTTATTAAATTACAATGTCATGGTTTCTTGATATGGAGGTTTGTCTGAAAATAGTCATATTATGGTTTGAGATTTCATAATGCAAATGTAATTGATGTAAGAATTAGCTGTACTTAATAGCATGTGCTATTACAACTAGGAATTGAAACTTAATCCTACATGAAGATCTTATTTTTGTGTTTACTTGTCACAGTAGTTCCTAGGTAAGGTTTTCATTACCTACTTGCAACTGTTGTTTCTTTTCACCTCTCAGCCAGTCAGATTTATGTAGCCTGAACATGCCTGGTGTAAATAACGAGTTTAATTTATGGAAATGTGTGAAATGTCATGTTATGAAACATTTCCATGTTTTCTCCTCTATGTCTGTTTCTGACCTCTTCATGCATCCCTGTGATGCTGGGCTGTAGATCTACAGGCCCAACTGTCTTGTTTGTAGCTGCGTGCTGCTCCCCCAGTACCATGCCTTCCATGTGTGCATATTTGATATGGTCTAACTGCAGTTCTTATATTCATCATGATTTGCCATTATCTACAAGAGTTCAGATGCGGCTGTGATTTCATATATCAGTCTTTGGTCTGTTGTAACCAGCGCTGCAGAAGATACCACACCACGTAATCATCTGGTATCTCCTTGTTTTGAAACTTGTCACCTTTTTCTACTCCTGTGCTTTGTGTTCATAAAGAAGATGGAAAGATCTTGATGCAAACATACCGCTTTACATTGAAATTTCTGTGCACTGATCACCATAATTTTAATCAAATACACTTGCTTCTTCATCTAAATTTAGGATCTGTGAACCTCATAATTTTGGTTTACATAGAACTATAGCACTTTTGTACTAGAATATGCCCAACAGAGTTTCTCTAAATAGACTTTTACCACCAACCATAGGGTGGATGCTGTTTCCTGCAGATTATGAACTGCATAGCCTCATTGGTCACAAAACCACAACAAATCTTACCTCTTATTGCTTTAAATGTGTTTATACATACAGTTTCACTACATACTCTAGCTGCAGTAATCACAGTGGATATAGAAGAGAAATATGGAATCACAGCCCGTAACCAAACCATACACATTGGAATCCATTGCTGGTGTGAGATTTCAATACATATGAATATGGGTGGTAGTTGAAAGTACTGATGATAATTACGTCTGAAAGATTTTTACAGGGATTTAAAATATTGTAGTGACAATTTCTATGAATTTATATGTCAAGAATTTGCTTAGCTGCTTGATGTTGGAGTGCACTGCAGTTGAATTAATGTTGCACTGCTGTAATATGAGTATAGAAGTCATGAATGGACACATTTTATACTGAGTTGTATTACACAGCTTCTAACGCATCTTGAGAGTAAACCTCTAAATTCCAAAAGTCTTGTAGGATAAACAAGAAGTACAGAGACTTAAGTTTCATATGTTACAGAACATGTAACATATCTTAAATCTCCATTATTTCCAGCACACATTCAAGTTAACTTTCGTTTCTCTAGTGTTATGCCAGTATATGTATCCAATAAAATTTTAAATCGTCAGTGAGTTTATAAATACCATTCATGAACTCTACATGTTTTGACCCTTGGGCTCCTTAAGACATGGGACATTTGACACACATAAATACAATGTATGCACAAAGTTTTTGTCCTGTTGTTCATCCACTGCCTTTTATGACCATATCATGCTTTGTTGTTATACTTGCCAGACAAAATACCATATACCAAACTATAGTAGAAGTTCATTTATATTAAAATATAATAAATATATTCAAATCTATTCAAATTGTGCTAAAATATCTTTAAATCAATTATTGAGGATTCAGGTCTTCCTGGATATGAAGCTTGAAATTTCAAGCTTACCTCATGAAAATGATGACACTACATTCTTATGATATATCAGGAACCTAACCTAACCCAATCACACAGATTCACTTTCCAGAAAACCTGAATCCTTGGAAACAGTGCTGTGAGAACCTCAAATCTCACCCCCTACTATTGCATGTCAAGTTCTGTTTTACTGTTTTGTGCTCTTTTGGGATTCCTGGAGCTTTTAGAATGTATACAAGTATAAATTTAAACATATTTTCAAATTATGTTTTCAGTTATTGCCATAAATATATCAACTAAAAAAGTAATATGTAAACCTATATAAATTTGCATTTAATTGCATTTAAAAAAAACTGTCAATTCCATACAAGCTCCACTAAAACTGAAAAGCTGGGGCAGGTTTGTTGTATTATATTCCAGTGTAACATAATTTAAAATATTTTGACCTAACTAAACTCCTACTGTGGTTTGGTACATTCGAATCCACCTATAGCAACATTGGTTTATACGACACTTACCATATAGAGTCACTTACTCTGTGGTTCCAATTCATTTGTCACTTAACCATAACATTTTACTGCTCAGTTATAACAACACTTGTTTATACCAACACAAACTAATCAGTCTCTTTCATGACATTATATTCAAGTTTGTCTGCTTTGTATTTGAGAAGTTTAATTGTGATGCATGATATGGAAGAAGAAGACAGGATGAACATTCATTCCGTTGCCATGTGCAGAATGCGACGATTCCTTGCCATTTTCAGGAGCTTCTTCCATTCCTCTTTGTTATGTACTTTTTACTGCCACCCTTCTCCACCAACTATTCTTCAATCCTCTCTCACCTCATCTTGCCATCTATTTCTTAGTCTTCCTCTCAATCTTGTTGTTCCAAAATTCATATACAATACCCTTTTGGGAATTCTATTTTCTTCCATTCTCTGTACATGCCCAAACCAACGTATTCTATTTAACTTTATTGTTTCTATTACAGTAGATTTTTTAACACTTGCATAAATTTCTTTATGGGTTAATATCCTCCAGTTTTCTTTTTCTTTGTCATATACTGGGCCCAAAATTCTTCTAGACACTTTCCTTTCAAAAATGTTCAATTGCTTACCATCTCTCTTTATTAGTGTCCAACTTTCTGATGCATATGTTAACGTTTTGTCTAGTATTGTGTTCTTTAGTCTTAATTTTAGTTTCTTTGATATGTTTTTATTTTTAAAAAAATTGTTATAGCATAAAATATGTTTTGCTAGCATTTTTATCATTTGGTTATTGCTATCTTTATTAAGTATAACTCCTAAATATTTAAAATTTTCCACTCTTTCAAATTTGTAATTTTTTTTTAATGTCCGATTTTATTTTTCTTTAAACTGTTTTTCCTTTCCACTATCATATGTTTTGTCTTTTCTTGGTTTATCTGTAGTAGTCCAAACTTTCTGGCAATGCTTTCCATTTCTACAAAAAGTTTTCTTATTTCTATTTCATTTTTTCCAGTTAATACACTGTCATCTGCATATGCTAATATATCAAATTGTTCTTTATGAAGCTTTATATCACTAGGAACCATTTTTATACTTTGTATCACTTTTTTAATGCCAAATTAAATAATATTGGTGATAAGGGGTCACCATTTCAAGCCTGTTTTATTTTCAGAAAAAGATGACACTGTTACTTCTATTCTAACCACACTTCTTGTCTTTTGTACACATGTTTTACACATATTTATTAATTTAGTGGGAATTTTAAATTCTTTCATACATTCCCATAGTGTATCTCTATGTATAGAGTCATATGCCTTTTAAAAATCAATAAATAAATATTGTACACTCTGATTATATTCCCAAAGTTTCTCGTTTATTATTTTCAATGCAAATATGTTGTCAATTACAGACCTTCCATCTTTAAATCCATTCTGACAGTCCCCCATAACTTTTTCAATATATGGCTTAATTTTTCCCAATATATCTGACAAAATTTTGTAAGCTGCATTTCCAAGTGCTATTCCCTTGTAATTATCACACCTATCTCTGTCTCCTCTTTTGTGTAGGGGAACTGTTATTGTTTCTTTCCATTCTTCAGATATCCTTTCCTCCTCCCAGATTTGTCTTACTAGTTCATACATTCTATTCAGTAGTTTATTTCTTCTGTATTTTATTAATTACGGATGCATTCCATCAGTTACAGCTGCCTTGTTATTTTTTAAGTTTCTTATTGCCTCTTTTACATCTTATATAGTGAGGAACATTTTTAATTTTATTGTTCTTCCAAATGATGGGACATTGTAATATTTTTAACATTGCAAAGAGACACTAAAAGTCCTGGAACTACTTACAGTAGTGATGTTTAGTACACCTTTCAAATCTCTAGTTCAATTTTCT
>Ga0123354_10001008_pt1 | contig 32139 bp, 27 predicted proteins | sample TergutLab28metaG_2_FD_97872 | JGI IMG/M metagenome (GOLD analysis project Ga0123354, IMG submission 97872) | Labiotermes labralis P4 segment gut microbial communities from Petit-Saut dam, French Guiana - Lab288 P4 | ecosystem: Host-associated > Arthropoda: Insects > Digestive system > Gut ... | reverse complement strand
TCGATTTTTTCATTCCTAAAGAGCGGAGAGCGATACAAGTTTCATACAGTATTGCGGATGAAATGACAAAACAACGGGAAATAAAAGCTTTATTAAAACTTTCCGAAGTGTATGAAGTCGAAAATTTTGAAATTGTTACTTGGGACAAGGATTATGTCCATGAAGAAAATAAAATAGCTATCAACATTTTACCCGTATGGAAATGGCTATTGAAAGAAGATTCATAAACGCGCTTTCTTAACGCTTTCTCAGTTTTTCATACTCCCTCAACCCTGCGTTTCGCAATTTACAGGAAGGGCAATGTCCGCAGCCGTCGGCGATGATTCCGTTGTAGCAAGTCAATGTTTTATTCTTGACAATTTCAAAAACGCCCAATTCATCAGCTAATGCCCAGGTTTCCGCTTTAGTCAGCCACATCAGCGGCGTATGGATTATAAACTGTTCATCCATAGCGAGATTTAATGTTGCATTCGCCGAGCGGATAAACGTGTCGCGGCAGTCGGGATAGCCGCTGTAATCGGCTTGAGAAACGCCGGTGACGAGGTTTTTGATTCCATGCGTCCGGGCGATTACGGCGCTGAAAGTGAGGAAAAACAGGTTGCGCCCGGGAACGAAAGTATTGGGGTATGAATTGGCAGGCTTCTCTTCATCCATTGCCAAAGCAGGATTGGTCAATGAATTGTCTGCCAACTGACTGATTATTGACGCATCGAGTACCTGAAACGATACATTTGCCTCTGCCGCTAATTGACGAGCGACTTCAACTTCGTTAGAATGTCGTTGCCCGTAAGTGAAGCACAGCGTTCGCACTTCATTGAAACGGCGGAGCGCCCAATACAGACAAGTCGTTGAATCCTGTCCGCCCGAAAAAAGTACCAGCGCCAATTGATTGTGTTGCATATTCTCTTTCAGCTACAAATTACAAGTTATTTTCATTTTATCATTAACCACTTAGTATTGAATCCAAGCTAAAGGGTTCAGCTTGGTTTGCTCTTTCCAGATTTCGAAATGTAACAGAGTGGAATTACCGATTTCGGGATCGGTAAAAATCTTTCCGAGCCTTTGCCCTGTATTAACTATCTCTCCTTGTTTCACATATACTTGATCGATATTGGAATACAACGTTAAATAATTACCGTGCCGGATGATAATGGAATTACTGTATCCCTCGAAAGTGAAAATGCGCGAAACGATTCCCGTAAAAACGGCTAATGCTTCATTTCCGGAAGTGGTCTCTATATCGATACCGTTATTAATGGTTATAACTTTTGTCAATTCTTTATGTTGATGGACGCCGAAAAATCCTACGATTTTGTGAGTTCCCGCCAACGGAAAAGGAAGTTTTCCTTTATTGCCTGCAAAAGTGGAAGATAAAGATCGCTCACTCGGAGTCATTTGGTAGCCTCCCTTAATTTCTGCGGTTCGTCTTTTCTGTGCTTCAGCTTTAGCTGCTTTTTCGGCTCTTGCTGCTTTTTCGGATTTCAAAATTTCTTCGGCAATGATTTTTTTGATTTGCTGATCCAAGGCATTCGCTTGTTTTTCTTTTTTTGCTAATTCCTCTGTAAGTGCATTCTTGTTTTTTTCGAGCGTTTGTACTTCAGCCCTTTTGTCTCCTTCTTCTTTATTTAATTGATTGCCTTCCGCTTGCCTTTTGGTCAAAAGCTCTACTTTATCGGTTCGGAAAGAAATCAGTCGAACCTTTTCTTGAAGAATTGAATTTTGTTTATCGATAATATCGTCTGCTTGTTTTTTCTGCCATCTCGAATAGGTTCTGAGGTACATCATGCGGTGAAACGATTGACTGAAACTTTGAGAAGACAAAATAAACAGCAAATAGTTCTGATTAATTTTTTGTAAATACATTTTCCTCACAGAAGAGGCATATTGCTGTTTCTTCATTCCCAAGTCATTCTCCAACGATTGGATTTGCGTTTCTTTTGAAGCGATATCTTGATCGAGAACAGTGATTTCATTATTCAACAGTTCAATCACTTTCTTTCTCGAATCAATCTGTTGGCTTAACAAATTCAATCGATTAAGCGCATTACTCATTGTTTTGGTATTTTCGTTTAACAAACGGTTGGTTTCCTCGATCTCTTTTAGCGCATCCGCTTGTTCTTTTTTCAATTCACTGAGGGGTTTGGATTGCTGTGCCGATAGTGAAAAAATACAGAATAACGAAAATAAGAGTAACTTGACTTTCATAGAAACGATTGAATTAATTGAATTATTTGTTCGATTTTGACAGGTTGATAACCGGGTGGAATGGAGTCGTCCGTTTCAAAGTCGGTATCAATATCCACATTGTTGAATATCAGGTTCAAAGTAATAAAATCTTTGGGAGCGGTCAACTCTACCGTCATTTTCATCGGAAATGACCGGTTGTTGGAGGCAGACCCGAAATCGTTGTACTGCCAATTCATGTTAGTTTCTTTTTTATTCTTATACATTTCCGTTTGTATAATCCGGTCGCCGGAATCGCTAATAAAATCGTAATGAATACCTTGATTATCCATAGTATTCAATTTGACGAAAGACTGATCTTCACTCCATTTGAAGGCAGCGTAATCGTCGGAAGTTATCGACGATTTTCCCGGTATAAACAATTGGTTCGTAAACAAAGCCTGCAAACTGTAGAAATCGAAGTCAAACTTGGCAATCTCCTGAAACTTTTGCATCGATTCAGAAGCATAACGTTTATTCATACGGTCGATAAAAATGATTTGTTCGGGCGTGATGCTGATTCGAGCCAGTTCGGTTCCCAAGATAGGAATACGCAAAGAAAGCCTGATGATTTTATCTTTGACGATTTGTAACCGGGCATTAGCGGATGTTGTATTTTTTTTCGTTTGCTGCTTGACAGAAAAGCGCAAGGATGAAGACAAAGTGTTGAAGGGGATTGACTGATATTGAACAGAGGCTATTCGTTCCTCTTTTCCCATTGCAGATAATTTGCCGGGAATGGTTGGGCGAACAGTCTTACAGCCGGCGAATAAAACAATTATTCCTGCCAGCAAAAGCGAAAAGCTGTATATTCTATTGCGATTCATAATACATTCTATCTTCTATTTTCTTTTCCAACAATGTTGTATCTTCTCCCTCATCTTTTTCTTTAAGCGCTTTTTCCCATTGTTCGACGGCTTTATCGGTATTCCCGGTTTTGTAAAGAATATCGCCGTAGTGTTCCAGAATATCGGAACTTTGTCCCCCCCCCGCCGAAATAGCGCTTTCGATGTAGAATTTAGCTAAGGAATAGTTCCCTTTTTGGAAAAACACCCAAGCGTATGTGTCTATGTATGTGAAATTATTCGGTTGTAATTTGATACATCTGCTAATCATTCGTTCTGCCTTATCCAACTGTTGCTTATCTAAACAGAGAAAATAAGCGTAATTGTTAAGAACGAGAATATTATCGCTGTAGTAATCCAGTGATTGATCGTAAGCTCGGTAGGCTTCTTCCTTTTTATCCATTTGGTGATACAAATCGCCAATAATGCCGTAAAATCTTGAAAGCGACATTTTATCATCTTCGGGGATGTTTCGGGTTCCTTCCAAAAAAACAGCCAATGCTTCCGAATAATTTTTCAATTGATAATAGACTAAGCCTTTATTAAGATAAAATTCGGGACTGTCGGGGAAAACCGTTAAAGCCGAATTGCAAATCCGAAGTATTTCGTCCGAATTTTCTTCCTTGACGGCAATATTCAAGAGCATCTGCCGTGCCGGTAAATTTTCAGGCTCGGCTTCCGTAACCACTTGCAATTGAAAACGTGCATCCTCCCATTTCTCTTGCGATATAAGAAATTGCGCATACATCAGATTGATGTCCATTTCTTGGGAATATTGTTCCATCAGTGTTTTAAACAAAGGATCCACCGAGTCGAGGTTTTTTTTATTCGCTGACAAGTCTGTTATGTATTTTCCTAAAATAGAAATTTTTGTATCGACATCCAACGACGTATTTTTCAATCCCTCTTCGATTTCTTTTGCAGCCGCTTCCGAATCGCCTTTTTTTAGATGATAATTTGCCATAGAAACAACATAATAAGGATTTTGCGGATCGATTTTATTCGCTTTCGTGTAATACGTCAAGGCTTTGTCGAGATTTCCGTTATCTGAATAAAAATCGCCGATCATGATTTGATACTTTGCTTCCAAAGGGTTTTTAGCTGCTAATTTCTCTAATTCATTCACCGCATTTTCCTTTTGTTCAACTGCAAGATACAGTTTATATTTTTGAATGGAAAGCGCTTCATTCATTCCGATGACGTCCTCTAAGGCATCGAGCGATTGAATGGCTTTATTTATTTGATTTTGTTTCAGGTACAGATCGCTGAGATAGTAATGCAATTCGGGTTTATCCGGTTGTTCTGCTACCAGAGATTCATAAAGCCGTGTGGCTTCGGCGAGATTATCCGCTTCCCGATAAGCGTCGGCTAAAGAAACTTTATAATCAAAATTTTGGGGAGCGTATTTCACTGCTTTCTGCAAAGCGTCGATTGCTAAAGAATCCTGTTGCAAATACATATAATAATTTGTCAACATAGCTAATGCCGCCGAAGATGTTGAATCGATACTTAATGCATATTGTAAAGCTGCGTAAGCATCGCTGTATTTATCGCTTTGTTTAAGCCGCAAAGCCTCTAAGTAAAAGTAATCGAATTTTTTCCCGGCTTGATATACAGAATCCTCAATTGCCGGGCGTGTATCCTTTGCCGAAGCCGTCAAGCAAAAGCAAAGGGAAAACAATAAAATGATTGTTTGCCTCATAGTATTTTTATCTATTTTTTACACTTTCAATTTTATCATTGCAGGCTTGACCCGCAATCACCTGATATTTAGTTATACTTTTAATAAGGAATCCCGCGTCAAGCGCAGGGTGACAGATTTTCCTCTTATCCCGCCCCTGTATGTCCGAATCCGCCGGCGCCGCGAGCAGTTTCCGTTAATTGATCGACCGGCATCCATTCCACTCGTTCGTGACGGGCGACAACCATCTGACAAATTCGTTCTCCATCATTGATGACAAACGGTGTATTGGAAAGATTAACTACAATCACTTTTATTTCTCCGCGGTAATCCGAATCGATGGTTCCGGGCGCATTTACCAACGAAATTCCATGCCTGATTGCCAACCCGCTTCTTGGGCGTATTTGGGCTTCATAACCGATCGGTAATTCGATAAAAAGCCCCGTCGTAATCAATGCTCGTTCCAACGGTTTCAACGTTATTGGAGCATCGATATTCGCTCTCAAATCCATCCCGGCGGAGTGCCGCGTTTCGTAATCCGGCAAGGCGTGTTTTGAATGATTGATGATTTTAACTTGCATACCGAACGTAATTCGATGCAAAAATACAATTTATTTTCCGGAGAATAACTATTTCTCCCATATTTGCAAGAAGAAAAACAACGAAATCGTCAACATATTTATCTACCTGTAAAGAAATATTGCCAAATATCCAAACCGTACATTTGGCAATTTGATGAAATTGTAATCGTCGAAGCGAAACCCTACAAGTCCCCTTTGTCCCCAATTACGGTAATCTTAAAAATCAAAAAAATCCCGGTTTAGATGATTTAAAAAATAATTTATCGGTTTGTTTATAAATAGTAGGATTTTATATACTTTTTCTCTACCTTTGCATAACAAAATATTCAAAGAAATTCGAATAGAGCAAATTCGACTAAATCTTAATGCGATTTCTTCACTTGTATGATAATAAAGTGATATTGAATATTTGTATTTCTGCGAGAAAAAAAGAAAAAAAAACTATATAAATGACTAACAAATGGAGTTATCAACCCCCAACAAAAGAACAAAAACTTAAAAAAGAATTTCTTTCGAAGAAATTCGGATTAAGTTCCGCCGTTTGTCTTCTGATGGTGCAAAGAGGAATTGCAGAAGAAAAAGATGTAAAGCAGTTCCTCAATCCGAATCTTAGAGATTTGTATGATCCTTTCTTGTATCCCGATATGCAAAAAGCCGTAGATCGCCTGAATGAAGCGCTGGGAAATAAGGAAAAAATTATGATTTACGGGGATTATGATGTGGATGGAACAACTGCCGTTGCATTGGTTTACAAATTTTTGGAACAAAATACCTGGTCGTCCCGATTAGATTATTATATTCCGGACCGATACGATGAAGGCTACGGTATTTCTGACAAAGGCATCGAATATGCCCGGGAAACGGGGGTATCGTTGGTAATTTGTCTTGATTGCGGAATAAAGGCAATAAAAAAGATAGAATATGCCAAATCCATAGGAATCGATTTCATTATATGCGATCATCACATGCCCGATGATGTGTTGCCTGATGCGGTAGCCATATTGGACGCCAAACGGTTTGATTCTTCTTATCCTTACGAGCACCTTTCGGGTTGCGGCGTAGGTTTCAAATTCATGCATGCCTTTGCCATCAGTAACGGACTTGATTTTGCCAATCTGAAACCTCTGCTTGATTTGGTCGCGGTCAGCATTGCTTCGGATATTGTTCCGATTACAGGGGAAAATCGCATCCTTGCGTCTTACGGATTGAGGCAGCTAAACTATAATCCGAGTAAAGGACTCAAAGGCATTATCGACATTTGCGGATTATCGGGAAAAGAAATCACGATCAGCGACATCGTTTTCAAAATCGGACCTCGAATCAATGCTTCGGGACGGATGATGAACGGGAAAGAAGCCGTAGAACTGCTTTTGGCTAAAGATTTCAAATCGGCACAGGCGAAGAGTGAAAATATTGATCAATACAACGATGATCGTCGCGAATTAGATAAAAAAACAACCGATGAAGCATACGCGGTTATCGACGAAAACCCTCAAATGATGAACCGGAAAATCCCGGTGGTCTTTAATCGGGACTGGCACAAAGGAGTGATTGGAATCGTAGCTTCACGATTGACCGAAAAATATTATAAACCGGTGATTGTTTTGACTGAATCAAACGGTTATATAACCGGTTCAGCTCGTTCGATAACGGGCTTTGACATATACAAAGCCATCGACTCGTGCAAGGATGTTTTGTATAATTTCGGCGGACATACCTTTGCGGCAGGCGTTACTTTGACGGAAGAAAATTTGGATATATTCAGATCCCGCCTCGAAGCATTTGCCGATGAATATATGGAAGCCGAACAAATGATCCAAACCTTAGATATTGACGGAGCATTGAAATTCAGTGAAATAGACAATAAACTTCTTTCCGATATCAAACGAATGAATCCTTTCGGACCCGAAAATCAAAAACCTGTTTTTTGTTCGTTCGCCGTAAGGGATTTCGGAAACAGCAAATTGGTTGGAAAGGATTTGGAACATATTAAATTGGAATTGGTTGACGATACAACGGGAGACAGCATTTCGGCAATCGCTTTCGGCATGCATCCGTATAACGATTATATCAAAAGCGGGAAATCGTTCGATATTTGTTATACAATTGAAGAAAACATATACAATAATAAGGTAAGCATCCAATTATTAATTAAAGATATCCGAATGAGCGACAATAATGTTTCTCGAAGTTCTTAAGCAATATTGGGGATATGATTCGTTCCGTTCGCTTCAGGAAGAAATCATTACTTCCGTTTACGAAGGAAAAGACACGTTGGGATTGATGCCGACGGGTGGAGGGAAATCATTGACTTTCCAAGTTCCCGCAATGCTGATGGATGGCATTTGTCTGGTGATAACCCCGCTGATCGCTTTGATGAAAGACCAGGTGGATAATCTGAAAAAACGCGGAATCAAAGCCGCCTGCGTTCATTCAGGAATGAGCCGTTCCGAAATCATCGTAGCCCTTGACAACTGTATTTTCGGTAATTACAAATTTTTATATGTATCGCCCGAACGTTTGACAACCGAACTTTTTCTGGCTAAACTTCCGCATTTACGCGTTTGTTTACTGGTTATCGACGAATCCCATTGTATTTCGCAGTGGGGATATGATTTTCGCCCTTCCTATCTGCGCATTGTGGATATTCGCGAGTATCTCCCGGACATTCCCGTTCTTGCACTGACAGCAACCGCAACTCCCGAAGTAATCGACGATATTCAGGATAAACTGAATTTCAAACAAAAAAACGTTTACAGCAAGAGCTTTGAACGGAAAAACATCGCTTATGTGATTCGTGAAACCGAAGATAAAATCTTCGAAATGCTGCATATTTTATCGAAAGTACAAGGATGTTCCATCATTTATGTGCGCAGTCGTAAACTGACGAAAGAAATTGCTGTTGAATTACAACGACATGGCATCAGCGCCGATTATTTTCATGCAGGATTGGATCCCGACGAAAAAATACGAAAACAAAACGATTGGAAAAACGATCAATGCCGGGTAATTGTTTGTACGAACGCTTTCGGCATGGGAATCGACAAACCGGATGTTCGTTTGGTTATTCATTACGAATTGCCCGGATCTTTGGAAGAATATTTTCAGGAAGCAGGCAGAGCCGGTCGCGACGAGAAAAAAGCATACGCCGTTGCACTTTTCTCTCAAAGAGATGTCGGTCAATTAAAAAAAAGAGTGAAAGAAGAATTTCCCGGACGGGAATTTGTGAAAGAAGTGTATGAAAAGTTAGCCTATTTTTTTCAGATTCCGATCAATACGGGAATGGATACAGGTCATAATTTTTCGATTGAACAATTTTGCATGACCTACCGATACAACATCACACAAGTGCATAACGCATTGAAAATTCTCGACCTTTCGGGATATATCACTTACATCGAAGATACTGACAAGCAATCGAAGTTAATGTTTACCATTCAGCGCGATGAATTATATAAATTTTCGGAATTCAGCGAAGAAGTTGAAAATCTGATTCAAATAGTTTTACGCTCCTATACCGGCTTGTTTGCCGATTATGTTCACATCAATGAAAATTTGCTTGCGCAACGGACCGAAATGCCTGAACGAACGGTTTACGAATCGCTGAAACTTCTGTCGAAGAATCAAATTATCCATTATATTCCCGCTCAAAAAGTACCGACCATTTATTATAACAAGAATCGGGAAGAAATGAAATACTTGTTTATTCCGCAATCGGTGTATGAAAAGCGAAGAGACAAACTGATAGAACGGATAAAAAACGTAATCGAATACGGAAGTTCTCAAACGCAATGCAGGAGCAAAATGCTTCTTCGCTATTTCGGAGAAAAAAAAGCGAAAGATTGCGGTAAATGCGATGTTTGCATCGAAAAAAAGCGGAAAGACATGCGATCGTCCGAAATGGATCAATTGATTCAAACAGTATTAAATCAACTAAACGAAAAAGAAATGACCACCGATGAAATAATTGCCGCAACTGATTATCCCGAAAGCCGTTTGATAGAAGCCCTTCGTTTTCTTTCCGATAACAGGCGGATCGTGATCATGGAAAATAAAATACGAAAAATTTAGTTATATATAAGTAAACGGTCAACGGCGCATAATCGAATGAAGCTATCGATCATTATTGTTAATTATAACGTGAAATATTTTCTCGAGCAATGCTTGGACTCGGTTCGGCTTGCCGCAAAAAAATTGGAGGTTGAAATTTTTGTCGTTGACAATCATTCATCCGACGATTCACCGGCATACTTGAAGCCGCTGTTTCCCGATGTACAGTTCATTGAAAACCGGGAAAATGTCGGTTTTTCAAAAGCAAACAATCAGGCGATAGCGCAAGCTCGAGGCGAATACATTCTGCTGTTGAATCCCGATACGGTTATCGGTGAAAACTCGTTAATCAAGATTTGCCGTTTCATGGACGAAAATCCGCAGGCAGGCGCAGTGGGCGTAAAAATGTTGGACGGATACGGTCAATTTCTTGCCGAGTCCAAACGCGGATTTCCTTCTCCTTGGAACTCATTTTGTAAAATGTCGGGCTTGTCCCGATTGTTTCCACGCTCAAAACAATTCGGAGGCTATCACTTGAAATACTTAGACAAAAATGCCGTTCATTCGATTGACATTCTTGCGGGCGCTTTTATGATGGTTCGCAAAGAAGCGATAGAAAAATCGGGATACTTGGACGAGCGTTTTTTTATGTATGGAGAAGACATTGATTGGTCTTACCGAATCGCTTGTTCGGGTTATACCAATTATTATTTCCCCGAACCAATCATTCACTACAAGGGGGAAAGCACGAAAAAAGACATTCGCTACGTGACACGGTTTTACGAAGCCATGCTGATTTTTTTCAATAAGCATTACCCTCAATCCAATCGTATTTACAAAGGAATGATTCGAGTGACGATAATCGTTTTGGGAGCGATTTCCGCACTCCGAAAAGTAATTAAACCCGGGAAAATTCTTCCTCACAAACGAGAATCGACAAAAGAATATATATTCGATAAAGCAACGATTTCATACGAGCAAATCATTCGGACAATGGATCAATATTCCGGGAAAAAAATACGATTCGCCATCCGCCATGCAAAAAAAGGAATAACGGTGGCATCAAATGAAATACATTTAGATAATAAACTATAATTATGGCATATTTAGAAAATAAAGATATCCTGTTGAGAGCGTTGGAGCCGGAGGACTTGGATATTCTCTACAAGTGGGAAAACAATTCGGAATTATGGAAATGCAGTTCCACTCTGACACCTTATTCCAAATTTGCTTTGCGCGATTACTTGATTAATTCTTTACACAGCATTATTCATACGCGACAATTGCGGTTGATGGCTGTCGAAAAGGAATCTCATTTGGCGGTAGGAACGGTCGATCTTTATGATTTTGACCCGATTCATCAACGGGCAGGCATCGGAATTTTGGTTGATATTCACCACCGACACAAAGGCTTGGGAACGGTAATCCTGCACTTGGCTGCCGATTATGCTTTTAGTATGTTGCATCTGAACCAACTGTATGCTTATATACCGGTAAGTAACACAGCCAGCTTCAATTTGTTTTGCAAATGCGGCTATGAACCGACCGGTTTGCTGAAATCCTGGCTGAAATTCTCCGCCGGTTTTGAAGATGTTCATTTGATGCAGCTGATGAAAAACGGTGACAAGTGACAAATGGCAAGTGAAAAAAGCGAAAAGGTTGCCGAATCACTTCGTCAACCTTCCTAATTGAATTACTAACCCTTAACTATAACTAATGAAATAACACTCTTTACTAATAAAACGCTTGTCAGGATAAAAAGTTTATTAGACAGGAAATTTTCGATGAACATTTTTCAATATATTTAGTAAATACTTATTGAATAGATAAATAAATTTTTTATCCAATATCTTATTTAAACAAGTTAAAAATAGTTCTCAGAATATGTCGGAAAATCAAAGGAATTTTACGACCTTTGCAGTATTCCTATAGATAATAAATAAAAAACAAATGAAACTTTCTGAGTTGAATCGAGGAGAAAAAGGAATAATTACCAAAGTATTGGGACGCGGCGCTTTTCGCAGGCGGATTATTGAAATGGGATTTATCAAAGGAAAAGAAGCGGAGGTAATAACCAAAGCTCCATTAAAAGATCCCACAGAATACAAACTCATGGATTATGAAGTTTCTTTAAGGAAAAGTGAAGCCGACCTGATTGAAATAATTACCTTGGAGGAAGCTAATTTGCAACTCCCTGAAATCGAAAATCGACCGTTGGTACTGGATGAAGAGGCGCTTCAATCGTTAGCCGACGAGCGGAGTAAAATTATTCATGCAGCGCTGGTGGGAAATCCAAATTCGGGTAAAACATCATTATTTAATGTTGCCTCGGGCCTGCATGAACGTGTAGGAAATTACAGCGGAGTGACCGTTGACGCAAAAAAAGTAAAATTCAAATACAAAGGATATACCTTTCACTTAACTGATTTACCGGGTACCTATTCACTATCGGCTTATTCGCCCGAAGAACTCTATGTCAGGAAACAAATCGTAGAAGGAACTCCCGATGTAATCATCAATGTAGTGCCTGCCTCCAATTTGGAAAGAAATTTGTATTTGACCACTCAATTAATCGATATGGATGCGATAACTGTAATCGCACTAAATATGTACGATGAATTGGAAAAGTCGGGAGCGATATTCGACTATATGCGTTTTGCCGAAATGATCGGTTATCCGATCGTGCCAACCATCGCCAAATCGGGGAAAGGAATTACCGAATTGTTCGATCATGTAATCGAAGTATATGAACGGCGCAATCCGATTGCCCGGCATATTCACATTAATTACGGGGAAGAAATAGAGACCGGAATCACGCATGTGAAAAAACAATTGAAGGAAGAAAAACAAATCGGTTTGGAAACTTCCTTGCGTTATTTGAGCATCTTGCTCCTCGAAGGCGATCCGGTAGCGGAAAAAACCGTCGCCGCGCTTCCGAGCGCCAAGAACATACTCAATGAGAGAGATATCCATGCGCAATACATACGTGACGATTTCAGGGAAGATGTTGAAACGGCTTTTGCCGATGCTCGCTACGGCTTTATTAACGGAGCATTGAAACAAACCTATAAGGAAGGGAAAAATGACACATTGAAAATAACCCATTGGATTGATAACGTGGTTACAAACCGATTTTGGGGATATCCGATTTTTTTTCTGTTCATGTTCCTGATGTTTGAATGTACATTTCTTATCGGAAAATATCCCATGCAATGGATCGAAGAACTTGTAAGGTTGTGCAGCCGGTTGTTGGATGCGTATTTGAGCGCGGGACCTTTGAAAAATTTATTGATTGACGGGATAATCGGCGGTGTCGGGTCGGTAATCGTTTTTTTGCCGAATATTGTAATCTTGTATCTTTTCATTTCGTTTATGGAAGATACCGGATATATGGCGCGGGCTGCTTTCATCATGGATAAATTCATGCAGAAAATGGGATTACACGGTAAATCATTCATTCCTTTAGTCATGGGATTCGGATGCAATGTCCCGGCTATTATGAGCACAAGGATAATCGAAAGCCGGAATACGCGTTTGATCACCATCCTGGTCAATCCCCTGATGTCTTGTTCAGCCCGTTTGCCCGTTTATATTCTATTCGCAGGAACATTTTTTCCCGAACAAGAAGGATTGGTATTGTTCGGTTTATATCTGACGGGAATCGGATTAGCCGTCGGGATGTCGCGTCTTTTCAAGAATTTCCTGGTGCGCGGCGAAGATTTACCGTTTGTTATGGAATTGCCTCCCTATCGGCTGCCGACAGGAAAAGCAATGAGTCGTCATATTTGGGATCGGTCTTCCCAATACTTGAAAAAAATGGGAGGGATCATTCTGGTTGCATCCATCATTGTATGGTTTTTGGAATATTATCCTCAAAACGCCGCACGAAATCACTATTACGAAAACCAAATAACGACCATTACAAGCGACATCCGATTGTCGCCGGAAGAAAGTAGTCTTAGAATTAACGATTTAAATAAACAACAGAAGGAAGAGCAAAAACAAAATTCCTATATCGGAAAAATCGGACAAGCCGTTGAACCGTTCATACAACCTTTGGGGTTTGATTGGAAAATCGGAGCGAGCTTAGTATCCGGAATGGCTGCTAAAGAAATTATAGTCAGCACATTGGGAATTTTATACACGGGTGGTGAAGAAGATAACGCTTCGTTAAAAGAAAAACTCTTAAGCGAACGTAATTCCACCGGAAAAAGCGTATATACGCCTTGTGTCGCCTTAAGTTTTTTGGTCTTTGTATTGATTTATTTTCCTTGCGTTGCTACGATTGCTGCCATAAAAAATGAAACACGCTCTTGGAAATGGGCACTGTTTTCCATCGGATATACGACAGCTTTGGCTTGGTTGGTTTCTTTTATCGTTTACCATATCGGAAATGCGATTACTTGATGCAACATACAGTTATAAATTACGTAACTCATCCGGCAAAAACAGAGTTTATTTGAAAACTTGATACAACTGATATAAATTTTTGTAAAACATTTTCTTTCTTCAAAATAAAGTAATATCTTTGTCCTTTAATTAAAACATTAATTTATCATTGCGGTCACATTAATAGTCAATAAACGTTAATAAATTTTGAGATTGAAAGTATTAACCATTAGAAATTGAACAAATGAAGAAGCTGATTTTGGTTTTTGCAGCATTAAGTTTATCGTTTACATTAATAGCGCAAAGCGGAAAAATTGGGAATTTGGAATGGAAATTGAAGAAAAACACGTTAATAATTTCAGGTTCCGGGTCAATTCCGAACTATAAAAATAAAATTCCCGCATGGTATGAATGCAGGAAAAAGATTGAAACCGTTATCATGGATGACGGCGTGACCGGCATCGGCAATTGGGCTTTTTACAGTTGCGAGAAGCTGACTTCCGTTACCATTCCCAAAAGCGTGACAAACATCGGCGATTGGGCTTTTTACGGATGCAATAATTTAGCCACCATCGAGATTCCCAATAGCGTAACTTCCATTGGCGACGATGCTTTCGGTTATTGTTCCGGCTTAACATTCATTACCATTCCCAACAGCGTAAAATACATTGGTGACGATGCTTTTGAACATTGCGAAAATCTTCAAACAATAACGATACCGGAAGGTGTAACGAAAATCGGATCAGGTACTTTTACATATTGCGCCGGAATGAAAACGATAACCCTTCCAAACGGTATAACATCCATTGGAAATAATGCTTTCAGTAATTGCGAACGATTAAAGGCCGTTGTTATTCCGGGAAGCGTAGAAAGTATCGGATCTTCGGCTTTTAATTTTTGTCCGAACCTACTAACAATAACCGCTACGTGGGGAGTTCCCATTGAAATATCCGACAATCATGTATTTAATCAAATATCCGCATTAGCTGTTTTGTATGTACCGACACGCACAAAAGCACTTTATCAAAAAACCGAAGGTTGGAAAGATTTTCGTATCATAGAAGACATAACATTGATAGCATATACCCATACCGAAAAAGGTGATGATAAAGGCGGAGGTGAGCTCCCGTCAATAGATTGGACCTTATCTTCCAATTCAAACACAGACCAAAAAGAATTTCCCTTAATCGCTTGCATTAAATCCACATCAAAAATAGAACAGGTAAATATAATGGTCAACCGACAAAAATACAAAGGAATACAGCCTATTCCGAATGATGGTTGCGATTTTTCGATCAATCAAATCATCAGCCTTGTCGATGGTCCAAACACTATAAAATTGCAAGTGGCTAATGCGAAAGGTATTAATGAAATGGAAAAAGTGATCATTTATACGCCTATTCCCGCTGCTTCGATTACCGTAAACAAAAGATACGCTTTAATTATCGGAAATTCCAACTATAAAAGCGATCCTTTAAATAATCCCGTGAATGATGCAATAGACCTGGAAGCAAAGCTGAAAAAATTGGGCTTTACGACGGTCTTGGTTAAGAATGCGACAAAAGAAAAAATGGAAGATGCCATCAGGAATATTGCTTTTGAGGCTCAAGGATACGATGCCGCCTTGTTTTTCTATTCCGGTCATGCCATGAACTATGATGGGAAAAATCACTTGATACCGGTTGATATAAATTTACAAACTCCGGCTGATCTGGAGCGGTGCTTAGATATGGATTATGTATTGGGCAAAATGGAAGATGCTAAATGCAAGATGAAAATAGTGGTATTGGACGCTTGCCGCAATAATCCGTTTCCGAGTTGGACAAAGGGGGTTGGAGATGATAAGGGTTTAACCGGCATGGATGCCCCGACCGGTACTTTTATCGCTTATTCGGCTGCCAAAGGAAAGCTGGCTCAGGACGGAACGGGAAGAAACAGTCCTTATACAGAAGCATTTTTGGAAATGTTAGACATTCCGAAATTAAACATACTTGATTTTTTCCAAGAACTTGGAGATAAAGTAAAAATTAAAACCAAAGAATTACAAACGCCTTGGACTGAAAGTTCATTCAGCGGTAAATTCTATTTTAACAATAAATGACCTTTACAATATAATTTCGGATATATGAAAACACAGTTACTAATAATGCTTTGCCTTATTCCTTTTTACACCCGGGCGCAAAAAGGAAATTATATGGGTTGTTTGATTGACGACTCGGCATATAACGCAATACCTCGGAAAGCAACCTATCTGACGCGCGATTATTCTATCATGCCGACCAGTTATTCTTTGAAACAATATTGCCCATACCCGCGTGGGCAAGGTAATAACGGTACCTGTACCGCATGGGCTACCGCATACGCAGCCCGCACCATAGCGGAAGCGGTTGAAAACAAGTGGGTAAACAGAACGCAAATCACTGCCGAAGCATTTTCGCCGTCCTTTATATATGCAAGAAGCAGGGATGACCATGAAAATTGTCAGAGCGGTTCCTTTATCGAAAAGTCTCTTGCGATAATGAAAAACGAAGGAGTTGTCAAGTTCAGCCGCTTTTCCGATGATTGCGTATCCTTCGTTCCCGAAGCATTAATGCAAGAAGCGAAGCAATATAGAATAGCCGGATATATGACCCTTTTTAATTTTGCAAGTTCTTACGCAGTAAAAATAAATGAAACAAAACAAGCCATCAGTCAAAACAAACCGGTAATTATAGCCATAATCTGTTATAATTCTTTTCTGCAAACCGGCGAAATTTGGGACGGAAGCGCCGATCACTATAGAGGATATCATGCCGTGTGTGTTATCGGATATGATGATAACAAAAACGGAGGCTCTTTTCAAGTGATGAATAGCTGGGGCGAGAAATGGGGCAAGGAGGGTTTTGCATGGGTAAGCTATGACGACTATTACAAAAATGTGAACTATGCGTATGTGATGGATGTAAGGGGAAATTTCTTTGCGGATGCTAAAAAACCTGAACCCATTCAACCCAAACCCGGACCTTTTTTCGAACAGACTAAATCAATCAATTTAAAAGGCGAACTTCATTTCAAATTATCTACCGGAGAAGAAATGCAACCTTTATTTTATTCGACAAATACGATACCCTATTACCGAATGACGGGCGAATATATTTCCGGTACGCGATATCGCATATACATATCCAACGACGAACCGGCGTACGTGTATGTAATCGGCTCCGATTTAAGAAAATCGGCGAATTTGGTTTTTCCACCGGATGAAAAAATAAGTCCTGCCCTGATATACCGTTCGAATACGATAGCCATTCCGGACGAAGAATGGTATATCGAAATGGACAATAACGTCGGAACCGATTATGTTTGTGTATTGTATTCGGCAAAAGAGTTGCCTATTCACGACATTGTGAGAAAAATGAAAAATGCTCCCGGCAGTTTCTACGATAAAGTCAAAACGGCTCTATCAACAGACATTGTACCTCTGCAGGAAATCAGATATACCTCAAACAGTATTCGTTTCAGTGTAAGTGGAACCCGAAAAACGATAGTACCGGTAATTGCGGAAATAACGCATAAGTAATTATGTCTTTAGTTAAAAAAAATATTTCGTCAAAATATTTCTTTTCAATCTCCGTTATTTAAACGATAGTAAAAATTATCCGATAATTTAATTATGAACAAACTTATGACAGGTACAATTTTGAAATATGCCATTGCATTGATTTTCATTTTATATTTTTTTGTAACTTGTGCCACTCCTTGCGGCTGCTGAAATAATAATGACTTTTTTATAAAAAAGGAATCGTTTTTATTTGAAAAATGAGTGTAATTTTGTAATTTTGCAACGAAAAAAGCAAAAGATCGGGATTATCCCCTAACACACAAAGGATGATTTATTTATAACAATAAAAACAATTTCAAAATGATTAAAGTAGGTATTAATGGCTTTGGCCGGATCGGACGTATGGTGTTTCGTTCCGCAGTTTATAATTTTTCAAATGATATCGAAGTAGTTGGTATCAATGACCTTTTGGCTGCCGACTATTTGGCGTATATGTTAAAATATGATTCAGTTCACGGACATTTCAAAGGAGAAATTTCCGTTGAAGGTAATTTTTTGGTTGTGAATGGTCAAAAAATTCGTTTAACGGCTGAAAAAGATCCCGCTAATCTGAAATGGGACGAAGTGGGTGCAGAGATAATTATTGAATCTACCGGACTTTTTCTGACAGACGAAACTGCTCGCAAACATCTCGCGGCAGGCGCAAAGAAAGTTCTCTTGTCGGCTCCTTCAAAAGATGCGACTCCCATGTTTGTTTATGGTGTAAATCATAAAACATACGCAGGTCAGGATATTATATCCACCGCTTCTTGTACGACGAACTGCTTGGCTCCGATTGCCAAAGTATTGCATGAAAATTTCGGCATTGTTAAAGGATTGATGACAACCGTTCATGCCACGACAGCTACACAAAAAACCGTCGATGGTCCCTCTTCTAAAGACTGGCGCGGCGGACGCGGTATTCTGGAAAACATTATTCCGTCTTCCACCGGAGCTGCAAAAGCCGTAGGTAAAGTACTTCCCGCTTTGAACGGAAAATTGACCGGTATGGCTTTCCGCGTTCCGACTTCCGATGTTTCGGTTGTGGATTTGACGGTGGTCTTGGAAAAACCGGCAACGAAAGACGCAATCAGCGCTGCCATGAAAGCCGCTTCCGAAGGCGAATTGAAAGGCGTATTGGGCTATACAGACGAGTCCGTGGTTTCCACCGATTTCCGCGGTTGCGCATTGACTTCCATTTATGATGCCGAAGCAGGTATTTCGTTGGATGCAAACTTTGCCAAAGTGGTTGCCTGGTACGATAACGAATGGGGCTATTCAACCAAAATGCTTGAAATGGCTCGCGTGGTTGCGAAATAATAAAATATTTTATACCAATGATTATTTGTAGAGACGTTGTGTGCAACGTCTCTACATATTTTGTAACATCTTCATCACCTCATCCACCATAAGATACGTGTCTGCGTCGAGAGAGCCTTTGGAAGTACGTTCTTTATCCATGGCTTTTCCCAATCGGACAATTACCAAATTTTCGTCGGGAACCACAAGAATGCGTTGTCCGAGAAGCCCGATCATACCATAGAAAGGCGGGCTGTAAGTTTCGTCTATCCGGATGGAGTAGCCGTAATTCTTCGGTTCGTCGGGAAGAAAAGCATCATAACAGGGAGTAATCATTCGTTCGACAAAAGCCGAATCCAACAGTTGAACGCCGTTCCAATTTCCTTTTTGAAGCAATAACTGTCCTAATTTGGCATAGTCGTGTACATTGCTGTAAATACAGCAAAAGGATTTTTCGATTCCGCCGCTCAGCGACCAAAGCGCATCGCTTTCCATTCCCATCGGTTGCCAAAATTCTTCCGAAAGATATTGCGCTAAATTTTTTCCGGTTGCCCGTTTCAAAACGATAGCCAATAATTGGGAATTAGCGGAAAGATACTTGAAATGTCCGCCGGGACGACTTGTAAAATGTCGTTTCAATAATTGTTTTTCGATATGATTGCCGTAATACGCTTCCGTTGTTACGTTGAACGGCGAATAATATTCTTCATTCCAGTCGTATCCCGAACGCATGGACGATAAATCGCCAACGGTTGCCAAGCAACCTAAAGAATCCCGGAGAAATTCGGGAATAAAATCGGTAATCTTTTGGTCTAAGCCCTTAATATAGCCTTGTTCAATGGCTTTTCCCAATAGCATAGTTGTAACGCTTTTCGCCATTGAAAAAGAATTGGTTATACTTGAATCCGAATAGTCTTCCCAATATTCTTCATACAATAGCTTTCCGTCTTTAAATATACCGAAACCAATGGTTTGAAAATCTTCCAATTCTTTCCGCAAGGTATCCGTCAATCGCAACTGATTGTATTTTTCGTGCAATTTCCAGGGTTGCGGCGTACCGGCTTTAATGACGGCATTGTCAAAATCGACATAATCGTCGATGTACGCGGTGGTATGTCCTTTCAGATACGTTTTTTGAAATGCACGGATAACGTATCCGTTTCCGGAAATATATATTCCCGCAATAAGCAATGCCAAGATAATGAGAGTTCCTCCTAAGATTCTCATGAAAAGTTTGCCTGTTCGTTTCATAATTATTATTTTTTACAAAAGTATAGAAAAATTCGATACAAATTTTTATTAATTTTGTACCGATAATTATGTTTTTCCGATATGAAACGAATAGTATTTCTTCTGTTATTTATCGGTATTGCTTTTTCTTGCGAAAAACAATACTATACCAGCATTCCGAACACTGCGGTGTACATAGAATTATGGATGGATACCCGTGATAGCGATTTGAAAGCAAATTTGGCTTACAAGACTATTACCCAACCCCGATCGGCTCTCGAAAAAACCGGATTCGGAGGTATTCTGGTTATCAACGGAATGGGGGAAAATCCGATTAATCTTTTTGCCTACGATTTGGCTTGTCCTGTAGAAGGGCAACGTACGGTTCGGGTCGTCCCCGACAAATCGGGAGTTACCGCTACCTGCCCGAAATGCGGTGCTGTTTTTACCATTGCAACCGGAACCGGCGCGCCTCAATCCGGAACCAAGTATTTTTTGAAATCCTATAGTGTATCCGGAAACGGATCACAATATACCGTATATAATTAATGTTTGTAATAAACTATCTATTAACAAATAACACAAATATATGATGGATGAAATATTTATTACCGAAGATGAATTGGATTATTTAACAAATGTTCCCTCTACGGTCTGTGAAAAACCTGTTTTTTACAAATCACAAATGAATTTTGAAGAGGCGGTCAAGGCTTGTAATGGTATTACCCTTGAAGAATTTTCAAAACTGCTGGATGAAGCAATTATAAGATTAATGCCGGACCCATGATAATAATAAGCGATGCTGTGATTAATCTTATTAGTGATTATGCTAATTATCTTTTTAGTGAAGGAATTACTTCAAAAGCAAGAGCTTTGGAGAAGAAAAATTTAATGATTCGAGCAATCTATAGTAATCTTGGCGGGATGCTGACTCATCGTTTATCTCCGTATAAAGAATTGGGATATGATGAAAGATATTTGCTTTATGTTTATAAAGACCCGAAGAGCAAAACTCAATGGGGATTTGCTTATAAACGTTTTGATGAAAACAATGTAATTGTTTATTATATGAAAAACCTTAAATTAGTTCGAGGAAGTAATGACGTGAGTGAATAAGTTTTCAAAATTCCAATATTTTTGTACCTTTGTCGTTATATATAACAATCGTTTGATCTAATTTCAATTAATCCGTAAATATTTTTAATAGAATGAAAAACCTCAAATTATTTTTTTGTATAATTTTGCTGCTTCCGGCGATTGCAGCATCCGCTTCCAAACTCGTTTCTGCCGGTATCTTGGACAAAGATTATATTATGCTCTATTTCCGCGATGGTGATGTTTCTTTTACGGAAGGCGCTTCTTCCGGATGTGGTCTTTACAATCAATGTGCGTCAGGAAATAGTCTTACTCCCTACGGTTCAATCTTGAATACAACCAATGCCGCAATTGCCGGCGATTGGAAAATCACTTCAACCGACGATCCCGATTTCGGAAATTCGGGAGTAGTTCCCTCAAACATTTACCGGAAATCGAAATTGGGATGCATGGCACAAATGGACTGGTCAAATTCGACAAACGATTTTAATTACGACTGGGCATACGAGCATACGCTTTTCCTGAAATTACCCAAATCAATGAAAGCGGGAAAAAGTTATACCATCCAAATTCCGGCAGACATTAACAGCGATGTTACATCAAAAACCCTTACTTTCGATATTTTCAACAGCCGAAGCGAAGCGGTTAAAGTAAATATTGTAGGTTACTCGACCACTAACAGCATTAAATCGGCTGACGTTTACGTCTGGATGGGCGATGGCGGCTCACGCGATTATGCTTCTTTTGAAGGTAAGAATGTCTATATTTATAATACTGTCACAAAAGAAAGTAAACAAACAGGAACCCTTTCTTTCTGGAAAGCGGCTGCGGGAGAAACAACCAACAATCATCAAATGCTCCAATCCAATGTTTGGAATGCCGATTTCACGGGATTTACTACGCCGGGAACTTATCGGTTAGCAGTGGAAGACATCGGATGCAGCGACGATTTTACAATCAGCAGTGATATTTACTACGAACCGTTTAAAATTTCAACGCAAGGTTATTACTATATGCGTGTCGGGGAAGAAAATACGGATGTTGTCCCCATTCCCCGTCATCCGTTATTCCTTCCGGGAAAAAACCCGTCAAACACTACGGTCTATATTACGACGATAACGCCTTATGATGCCGACTGGTCAAAAATTTCGGCAAGCGGCGATCCTTGGGATAATACTTCCACGTGGGCAAATTATCGCAAACCGGGAAATCCTACCAATCCGAATGCTTGGGGCGGACATGCCGACGCGTTTGATTGGGATCGCCATCTGGGTCATGTAGCGAATATTTATGATATGCTGCTACCCTATTTCATCACAAACGGGGCGCTTTCGGATGATAATCTGGGTATTGCGGAAAGCGGAAACGGTATTCCCGACATTATTGACGAAGCCCGTTATGAGGTCGATTTTTGGTTGCGTCTTCGCGACGGAATGGGTTACAGTCATGGACTGAACAATCCGGTCAATCAAATTACGAATCCTACTTTCTATCAAGCAGGCACCGATGCTGTCGCCGCTTGGGCAAATGCAGCCAACGCAGCCATGTTAGCCGATTGTTTCAACATTTCCGGGCATACCGATTTAATGGCAGAATACCGCGACAGCGCTGTAGTAGCTTATACTTATGCAAGTAATTTGCCCGATCAAATGCTTACCAAATCGCAAGACGTGGGAAATATGGTGATGACCGGTAAAGATTTTCGAATCACAGCCGCCGCTTTCCTCTACAACTTAACCGGAGATACCCGCTATGAGATCGATCTGAATTCATACAGTAATTGTAAATCGGCTTATTCAACCATTTGCAATAATAGTTCATATTGTGAACTTTATGCTTTAGCCGGTTATCTTTTTACAAACCGGCATGTGGACTATCCGACACTTTACAACAACATGAAAAGTTCCATTATCAGCGAAGCGAAATCAAGAGAAGCCAACTTTTCAAATTCCCGTCCTTCACGCCGCTCCACCGATAATACTACCGGATGGTTCATTACCACCATCAATACCGAGCGAACCATTATCGCTCATGCTTTGTCTGCAGAAGGAAGTGCCGACAAAGCGCTGTTTGAAAACGCATTGATTCTTGAAGCCGACTTTTCTCTCGGACGAAATCCTTTAAATATGATTAACATGACTACGGCAACAACCGCTTTGGCAAACAAAAAAAGCGTTGAAAATATGTACACATCCGGATGGAACGATGGTACTCCCGGCGTTCATCCGGGACATACGCCTTACATGAATCAATACACCTGGGGCGGATCTATGGCAATGGGAAATCCTACTTGGATGACACGTAAAAACTATCCCGTAATTACTTTTGACACTAAAGATAATCCTGTTACTAATCCTTGGCCTTATGGCGAGCTTTACTATAATACGCGCTACGTATATGCAGCCAATGAATACACGCCTCAACAGGTGATGCGCGGGAAAACGGCTTTGTACGGATATCTTTATGCGATCAGTCCGGCGAAACAGCCTACCGGTATCGAAAAGAAAGCCGTTTCTTCGACGAATGAGAATACTCTTCGCATATATCCCGTTCCGGCAAACGACGCCATTCAATTAGCGGGTGTTCCCGACGGAGTTCCTTATACGATTTACAGTATGGCGGGGATGGAGATAGCATCCGATATACTTTCGGGAAATACAATCAACATTTCCCGATTGAGTCCGGGTACTTATTTACTCGGCATCAATAATCTTCGGGGAAAGTTTATAAAACTGTAAGAGAAAAAATAAATATTAAACTAAACATTCGCATAATTTAATAAATGAAACCGTTCAATGTATATTCACGCTGGGCAATAGAACCAACAAAGGCAAGAGGTTGTAAGATATACGACAAAGACGGAACAGAATATTTGGATTTCTACGGCGGACATGCCGTAATTTCCATCGGTCATTCGCATCCGCATTATGTAGAAGCCTTAACCGGGCAATTGAATAAAATCGGTTTTTATTCTAATGCCGTACTCAACTCTCTACAAGATGAATATGCCGAAAAACTCGGTAAACTGTCGGGCTACGACGATTATTCGCTTTTCATGGTCAATTCCGGAGCGGAAGCCAATGAAAACGCCCTGAAATTGGCTTCGTTCCACAACGGACGAAAAAAAGTTGTTTCGTTCCGCAAATCGTTTCACGGACGAACTTTTGCCGCCGTCAAAGTAACCGATATTCCCGGTTATTTGGCGCCAATCAACGAAAATATGAATGTCGATTTTGTTCCTTTCAACGATATTGAGGCAGTAAGAGAACTATTGAACGGGAACGATGTATCGAGCGTTATTATTGAAGGAATACAGGGAATCGGGGGAATTCATATTCCCGATCCGGCATTCCTCCGGGAATTGAGCCGTCTGTGCAAAGAAACAGGTACCGTTCTGATTATCGATGAAATACAATCGGGTTACGGACGATCCGGGAAATTCTTCGCTCACCAATATGCCGGGATTCGTCCCGACCTCATCACCATTGCTAAAGGTATGGGCAACGGTTTTCCGGTTTCGGGCGTACTGATTTCACCGATGTTCAAAGCGGTGTCCGGACAGTTAGGCACCACGTTCGGCGGAAATTATATGGCTTGTGCCGCCGCCAACGCCGTAATTGATGTGATGCAAGCGGAAAATCTGGTTGAAAATGCCGCCGTTGTCGGTAATTATTTAATCGACGAACTGAAAAAATTGCCCCAAATAAAAGAAGTTCGCGGTTGCGGACTGATGATCGGATTGGAATTTGATACGCCAATCAAAACGATGCGCGATCGATTGTTGTTTGAAGAGAAAGTATTTACGGGCGCTACGGGAAGCAATGTATTCCGCTTATTGCCTCCGCTTTGCGTTACCAAAGATGAAGCGGATGAATTTTTGAGACGATTTATAAAAGTGATATAAAATTATGAAACTTATCATTATAGGAAGTGGAAATATGGGAAGCGCTATTGTCCGCGGATTAATACAGGGAAGCGTTTTCAAACCCGAAGATATTACCGTTATCGATGTCCGGCAGGCGCCTTTGGATGCTTTGAAAAAAGATTGTCCGAATTTGAATGTCGCTCTGTCGAGTTTCGATTCGGTTTCGGACGCCGACGTTATCCTGCTGGCGGTGAAGCCTTGGCTTGTTGATGACGTTATTACGGATATTAAATTCCAAATGGATTACAGTCGTCAACTGTTGATTTCCATTGCAAGCAAAGTGAGTATTGACGATATTGAAAATTCTTTGACAAAATATCAGGAGGCTGAAGAATTACCCGTTATTTTTCGTGTCATACCCAATACTGCTATTGCCGTTCGGCAAAGCATGACGCTGATTTCTTCAAGGCGGGCATCAGAGGAACAAGAAAGCCTGCTGTTGAAAATTTTCAACGAGATGGGTAACGCCGTTTTGATGGACGAGAGTAAATTAGTTGCTGGTACAGCTTTGACGTCCTGCGGAATTGCCTACCTGTTCCGCTACGTGCGGGCAGCTACTTTGGCGGGCGTCGAAATGGGGTTTTATCCGAAGGAAGCGCAAAACATGATAGTCAACACTATGCTGGGTGCAGCCGAATTGCTTAAAGCAACGGGACAACATCCGGAAACGGAAATAGATAAAGTCACCACGCCCGGCGGAATCACCATCAAGGGTTTAAACGAGCTGGAAGCCAACGGTTTTTCGGATGCAATCATCAAAGCGATGAAAGCAAGCCGGTGAATTATCGGAAAGGGACATAAAAAAGCGGACTTATTTTTTGCACCTCTTGCGTATTCTCTCGCTATGTGTGTAATGTAGTGACGGAAACTTCTTCGCTTGCCTGATTTTCTTTGCTTGCCGATATTCGAGCTGTTACTGCATCCAATTCCTTTTTCAACCGCTTGATTTCTTTTTCCTGGTTGAGAATCGTGGTTAGAAGCGCATTCAATTCTTCGTTCTCGATATTGGCGGGAAATTGTCCGTTCACCCGGTCGCTGAAATCGCTCAAGACATTCATGTAATTATTGAAAGCATCGTAGGCATTTTCGTAGGGACTATACACGCTGGGTCCGGGAAAAAGTTTAGTGCTCATAAAATTGAAATGGTCGCTCGCTTGCAAGTAATTCCAATCCTGACGTATGCGCCGGTCACGTGTCATCCGCACCCGTTCGCCGATTCCGTATAATTTAGAAATCGCTTCCTGCTGGAGCCTGTTTCCCATCCATGGACTGATATCTTTTTCTTCGCCTGCCCAGGAACAAGGATAAGGAACAGCTAATTCACCCGCCGGTTTCAAGACCTTAGCTACTTCCGACGGCAGCGAAAAACCGATTCCTTTAGCAAGGGCGAAACGAGGAATCGCTTTGAAAAATTCAAAAATGCCGGTTTCATACGGTTGAAGACTTCCCAGCACTTCGTAATTCATCCAAATATTGATGATCTGTTCCGATTCGGGAGCAGAAGCAATCCAGTTTATTAATTTATCCGAAACCAAGGGATATTCGCTCCAATCGTAGTTGGAAAAACGGAACGAAATATCATCGCTGTATTTCATGTTGCGCACCAACAGTTTCAAATTCGGAGATGCGGCGGAGGCATACAAATAATTCGGACTTTTCCATCCCAACACGTGCTTGGCGCCTTCAACCAACATGGCTTTGTATCCCATCTCGGAAACCAGTTGAGCTATATCGTCTGAATAAATCAATTCGGTATTTCGAAATACTTCCGGTGTTTGTCCGAACAGAAGGTGTATTTTATCCGAATGCGCCTTCACTTGATTATGAAACTCTTCCGGGTCTTTCATGGAAGCAAGAGAATGATTGTATGTTTCGGCTATAAACTCCACACTTCCCGTTTTGGCTAATTCCTTAAATCCGTCTATTGCTTCGGGCACATAGATTTCCAATTGTTCCAAAACGATACCGGAAATTGAAAAAGCGATTCTGAACTTTCCCTTATACTCTTTTATCAAATCGAGCAACATCGCATTTGCCGGCAAAAGTGTGCGTGTAGCTATTCTCCGAATGATATCCTCATTCGAAAAATCGTCATAATAATAGTGGTCACTCCCGATATCAAAAAAACGGTAACGTTTTAAGCGAAATGGCTGATGAATCTGAAAATAAAGACAAATTGTTTTCATTGCGCAAAAAGTTGTTGTGTTAAAATTATTTGTCGGGCAAAGGTACAATGTATTTTTGTTCCGGCAAAATTTTACCGATTGAAATTTATAATCAACGCGAGTAGTCGGAATTGATTGAACTTCTTTTCTGTATCCGGTTAAAAATGCATCCCTGTCGGAATGCGGGATGGCCGGGCAGTCGCTCCCGGTTGTAAACGTCTGAAGAACTACTTGTTTTTCACCCTGATACGAATATATCTTTTTCCGGATCATTCGAGTCGGAAAATTGGATCGAGCGATCCGGAAAATTGGATCGACCGATCCCGAGAATTGGATCGAGCGATCCCGAGTCCCGGATCGAACGATACACATATTGTGCAGTCGGGATGTTTTGTCATTTCACTCGGGCTGTTTAGACAATATAGTCGGGCTATTTTGACATTATAGTCGGCTTGCAATAACGTTCCGGATTGTTATAAAGATTTAAAGAATTATGGATTCGGATTGGTTTGCACAGAAAAAAATATTATTTTTGTAGTGTAATTTTCATAAAAGGGAAGATATATGGAAACCGGGGTTAATAAAGATAATTTGATTGCTTCTAATGATGGAGTTACTCGGGAAAAAATACTTGTTGAAATTCCAAAATCGGATTTGATGTTCTTTAAACTCTTTGCCGATAAATTTGGATGGCAGTTCAACATCAGGCAAAGTCTATGGGATGAATTTATAAAGAATAATCCTGAAAATGTAGATTTATCCGAAGAAGAAATAATGGAAGAAGTCAGAGCGGTACGTTATGAAAAAGTACAGGATTATCATTGATACTAATAATCACTTGAAAAGAATTTTTTGTACCTTTGCGTCTCAGTTTTACAACATCTTTCTATAATGCGAAATTTATGGCAACACCTCCTTTCATGTATCAGCCCCCTTTTCCGATGGGAAAAGACCGTAGCGAGTATTATCAATTGACCGACGAAGGCGTTTCGGTCGTTTCTTTCGAAGGTTACGAAGTTCTGAAAATCGAACCGGAAGCCTTGACGCGCTTGGCAAACGCTTGTTTCCACGATTGCGCTTTTTATTTGCGCCCCGAACATCAAAAACAAGTCTCGCAAATATTGTCCGACCCCGAAGCAAGCGACAACGATAAATACGTAGCTCTAACCATGTTGCGGAATGCCGAAGTGAGCGCTAAAGGCGTGCTTCCTTTCTGTCAGGATACGGGAACTGCAACGATTATTGCCAAAAAAGGACAGCAAGTGTGGACAGGCGGCGGTGATGAAGAAGCACTTTCAAAAGGAGTTTACAAAACTTATACCGAAGAAAATCTGCGATATTCCCAGAACGTGGCGCTGGATATGTACACCGAGAAAAACAGCGGCTGCAACCTGCCGGCGCAAATCGATATTCAAGCAGTGGATGGAAGTGAATATAAATTTCTATGCATCGCCAAAGGCGGCGGTTCATCGAACAAGACTTATCTTTATCAGGAAACTCGCGCTTTACTCAATCCCGAAACACTGGAAAAGTTTCTGGTCGAAAAAATGAAATCGTTGGGTACTGCCGCTTGTCCGCCTTACCACATTGCTTTTGTCATCGGAGGAACTTCGGCAGATATGTGCCTGAAAACAGTTAAATTAGCTTCTACGAAATACTACGATGATCTGCCGGTGAAAGGCAACGAAGGCGGTCAGGCTTTCCGCGATATCGAATTGGAAGAAAGAATGTTGATAGCTTCTCAAGCCATCGGTTTGGGTGCTCAATTCGGCGGAAAATACCTTGCCCACGACATCCGAATTATCCGTTTGCCGCGTCACGGCGCTTCCTGTCCCGTGGGAATGGCGGTGTCCTGTTCTGCCGACCGGAACATCAAAGCAAAAATCAATAAAGAAGGCGTTTGGATTGAAAAATTGGAAACGCATCCGGCAAAATACATTCCCGAAGCATACCGGAAAGCCGGCGAAGGAGATGTCGTCCGAATTGATTTGAACCGTCCAATGAAAGAAATTCTTGCCGAATTGAGCAAGTATCCGGTTGCAACCCGTTTGTCGTTGACCGGAACGATTGTCGTAGGACGCGACATTGCCCACGCCAAACTGAAAGAGTTATTAGACAAAGGTGAAGATTTGCCTCAATACATCAAAGACCATCCGATTTATTACGCCGGTCCGGCAAAAACACCCAAAGGCATGGCTTGCGGTTCGATGGGTCCAACCACGGCAGGACGAATGGATTCGTATGTCGATTTGTTTCAATCACAAGGAGGAAGCATGATTATGCTTGCCAAAGGCAATCGCAGCCGGCAGGTAACCGACGCTTGCCAAAAGTACGGCGGATTTTACTTGGGTTCTATCGGCGGCCCGGCTGCCATTCTGGCGCAGGACAATATTAAAAGTATCGAATGTCTCGCTTATCCCGAACTGGGAATGGAGGCAATTTGGAAAATCGATGTGGTGGATTTCCCCGCATTTATTCTGGTTGACGATAAAGGCAATGATTTTTTTAAGAAGTTGTAACTTCAAATTGTTGATTTTCCACTGTGCCGTCATTGCGAGCGAAGCGAAGTAACCCAATCTCACAGATATTTCCGGATTACAGCTTCGCTCTTTGCAACGTCGGGTGTCAGAATTCCTAATTCGAAATTCCTAATTGTATAATTTGTTCTTTTGAATAGCCTGTAAGGAAAACAATATCTTCTATCGCCATATTCTTTTGAAGGCATTTTTGAATAACTTTCTCAATACCTTTTTGTATTCCTTCTTCGCGACCTTCTTCACGACCTTCTTCACGAGCGCACATCATAGCGCTCTGAACATCGTAATATTCCAATACGCTTTTCTTATATGTTTCCATATCTTCTGTTGTTAATCGTTTTATGTCTGCTAAATCAAATAACTCATCAAAAACCTTGCCTCCGACCGACACCGGACGGCTCTTTAGTTTGGGCAAGTTCCGCAGCAAATACAACCATTTATCGAAATGAGTTTCCAACTCTTTCTCAGTTTTTTTAAACTTGGGAAGTTCTACAAAGGCAAACTTGAGTTTATTTGAATAAGGCGTTTTTGTCCGTTCCCGCATTAGAAAAACATGCTCGACTACATATTCCCGGTCGTCTTCAAATTCTTCAAAAATAACGAAATCAAGTATAGCTACCAAATAAACTGCTTTTAAATGGAAGTCCCAAATGCCTTTGACCGCTTGATTCAGTATCGGCAGGGCTGCATAAAAAATGCTCCGGTCACGAAAATATACTTGCTTCGCTTTTTGCATCTCTACAATAAAAGACTCCCCGTTTTTAGTCTTACAAAAAATGTCAAAAACCGCTTTCCTGTTTGTCTCTACAAATCCCCACTGTTCGGAACGAAAGTATTCTACATCGGTAATCGGGCCTTCTCCTTTGATTACTTCATTGAGAAAATCAATCAATATGTCCTTGTTGGACTCTGTTCCGAAAATCTTGTGGAATCCAAAGTCCGTCAATGGATTTAGATACCGTGCTTCGAATTCTTTAAATTTTTCCATACATTAATGTTTTGTGTTAAATTGAAAATAATCTTTCGACAAAATTAATCCTTTTTCCCGAATCGGGCAATAGATTGGCAATATTATTTCCCTTCCGGATTTATATCGTAAAAATCATATTTTTCATTGGGAGAATCTCCCACTTTCAAATATCGCCGGCTGATGACCGGTTGATTCTTTCCTTCGGGAAAGTATTCTGCAGCCAGCAAATATCCGCCTTTTTCTGTGGGCATCTCCATCAGGCAGGGTAGTATTTTTTTCCCAAAGGGGTCAATAAGAATTTGTTTGTCTTGTTGAGAGACCGTTTCTCCTTTGCTGTTGATGAGTTTCAACACAATTTTTCCCGTTGCCGGATAATTGTAGTCGTTAACGCCGATTAGATTGAAAAGCAGGTTGCTGCCCGGTTTGCAGGGCGCGGGATGTTTCATATACCTTTGATCAACCAAATTAATAAATACTGCTTGCGGTGCAAAACAGTGTTTGAACCATTTCAAAGCGGGAGAAATTTCCAAATCTTTGATGTTGTTCATAAACCAATCGCCCGTGAAACCGTAGTTGTTAGTTAAATAACAAAATGCCAATACGCCGGCGATAGATCTTTCGGAACGAAGCCATTCGGTTTCCAATTGCAACCAATAAGCTTGCATCTCTCTCCTTTGGTCGGGAGAAGCATTCTCTCCCAAAAAATAATTGTAATTATTTACCGTCAATTTCGACGGACGACCGTCTCGCCACAACCAAATCCATCCGTATTCATTGACTAATTGAGGAACTCCGGCTTCCATGATTTCCCGGTTATTTTCCCAATTATCCAGACATCCCAAGTCGTAAGGATGTTTTTCAAAATAGTTCTTTACTTCGTCGGCGGGCATAAGGGTTAATGCCTTATAAGGATGCGGTTCGTCCATTTCATCGTTTCCTCCCATTTCTTTAGAAGTCATATAACCGGCATCCCATATTCGTGTCGGGTCAAGCTGTTTTAATTCAGGGATCAATGTATTTCCGATGTAAGAATTCCAATTCTCGTTGATGGCATCCCAAATGACAATGCTCGGATGATTTCCGTCGCTCCATACCCAATCGGTATATTCCCGGCGTATTTGTTCGTCCCAACCGTGTGTCTGCCAATAAAACCATTCGTTTTGCAAAACAATCCCGTATTCGTCGCACAAGTCATACCAAAAGTCGGGTACGATGCCCACGCATACTCGCATGGCGTTCCAATCGATGGATTTAGGTATGTCGATCAATAATTTCTTCACCCATTCTTTATCCCATACCAAATTCCCGCAATCGGGATCTTCAAAAAAGCGTTGAAGGGTGATGTTGGTTCCTCTTAAAAAATAGCGGCTGCCATTCAGCATAAAAGATCGACCGTTGGCATAGAAATCTCTTATTCCAAACTTTACGGTATAGTCATCGGCAAGCCGGTCATGATCGTATATTCTGACTTCGCCTTCGTAAAGAAAAGGCGTTTCGGGAGTCCATGCAACAGGGTCTTTGACGGGTATTTTCAATTCAAAGTAGGTTTTATTGTCCCTTTTTGCAAGT
>Ga0123354_10001007_pt1 | contig 32139 bp, 24 predicted proteins | sample TergutLab28metaG_2_FD_97872 | JGI IMG/M metagenome (GOLD analysis project Ga0123354, IMG submission 97872) | Labiotermes labralis P4 segment gut microbial communities from Petit-Saut dam, French Guiana - Lab288 P4 | ecosystem: Host-associated > Arthropoda: Insects > Digestive system > Gut ... | reverse complement strand
CCTGATACTGTCTTTAGAGGATTCACATCCCCGATCACAGGACCCGCGAATACAGCGGGACTTGCCGCGTTTGGTAATGGGCCATCGCCTGCGCCTTATCGCGCGGCGCGGGCTTGTGATGAGCTGACGGCAAGCGGGCATAGCGACTGGTATCTGCCGGCCTTTGATGAGTTATACACACTTTATTGGGGGGCTGCCTATGGTACGGCCAACGGATTTAGTGGGAGTGCTAGTTATTGGACGTCCACAGAGTCGGATGCTAATACGGCAAGGAAAATAGGCCAAATCTCCAGCTCCCCTTCCGTCAAGGCCAGAACAGACAGTCATGTTGTCCGTTGTGTCAGGCGGGGAGGATAGACCCCCATTGTCACCCGCGAGGCGGGCCGTAAGGCCTGACGGACGCCATCTTGGCGATGTTGCAGGGATTGCCGCGTCAAGCCGGCTGCGCCGGCTTTCCTCGCAATGACAAGTGGGGGGGGTTATTCGGCGAAGGAGAGGGTTACGATTTCATAAGTGCGCAGGCCTTTGGGGGTGTTGACTTCTACGTTTTCGCCTTTTTTCTTGCCGATTAGGGCGCGCGCAAGAGGTGAAGATACGGACAGGAAGCCGCTTTTGATGTCGGATTCCTCATCGCCCACGATCTGGTAGCGGACTTCTTCTTCGGTTTCTTCGTCCACGAGGGTGACCCATGCGCCGAACATCACGGACTCGCCACTTAGCTTGCTGACGTCGATCACTTCGGCGCGGCTGATTTTGTTTTCGAGATCCTGAATGCGGCCTTCGACAAAGCTCTGGCGTTCGCGCGCGGCGTGGTATTCCGCGTTTTCAGACAGATCGCCATGATCGCGCGCTTCCGCAATCGCTTTGATAATGGCAGGACGCTGCATGGTTTTAAGGTCTTTAAGCTCCGCCTCAAGCCGCAAATGGCCCTGGATGGTCATGGGGACTTTATCTGTCATGGCATCCTTCCTTTTCTTTTATAAACGCAGTAAAGACCACCCGCTCTTCCCCCTCCCAAAAGGGCAGCAAGCGCGTGCGTTTTTACCTGTTTGTCCGAAGATACGACTGAATCGACTCAACTTCAAGCGAATCAGCCCGCAGGGCCGCAATGGCCTCGACAGCCGCCGTGGCCGCCGTCATGGTTGTATAATAAGGTATGCCCTCCATCAGGGCTGTGCGGCGGATGCTGAAGCTGTCCGCCAAGGTCTGGGCGTTCTGTTCCGTTGTGTTAATCACAAGGGCGATTTGCCCGTTAATCATGGCATCCACGATATGCGGCTGGCCTTCATAGACTTTATTAATAGGCGTGACGGGCACATCGGCCTTGCTTAGCGCCGTGGCTGTGCCGCGCGTGGCCCGCAGGCTAAAGCCCATGGCCACAAGGCGGCGGGCCAAAATCACGGCCATATTCTTGTCTTCATTTTTCACCGAGATAAAACAGACGCCCTCTTTGGGCAAGTGAAGCCCTGCGCCTATTTGCGCTTTGGCGTAGGCGTGCGCGAAATCATAGTCAAGGCCCATCACCTCGCCCGTGGATTTCATCTCAGGGCCCAAAACAACATCCACATTCGGAAAACGCGCGAAAGGAAAAACGGGCGTTTTGACAGCGACCCATCCGTGCGGTTTCTTGCGTTTGATCTGGCTGTCGCATACGGTTTTTAAGCTTTCGCCCGCCATGATGCGCGCGGCCATGCGCGCTACAGGCTCACCCGTGGCTTTGGCGACAAAGGGCACCGTGCGGCTTGCGCGGGGGTTTACTTCAAGAATAAAAATCTCTTCATCCTTAATCGCAAACTGGACGTTCATCAGGCCGATCACGCCGATGCGGCGCGCAAGAGATTCAGCTTGCCGCTTAACCTCCTGCATAATCGCGCCGGAAAGCGAATAAGGCGGCAAGGCGCATGAGCTGTCGCCCGAGTGAATGCCCGCTTGCTCGATATGCTCCATAATGCCGGCGACATAGACGGCCTCTTGATCCGCAAGCACATCAACATCAAGCTCGGTCGCGTTTTGCAGATACTGGTCGATCAAAACCGGATTGTCGCCCGAGACATGCACGGCCTGATCGATATAACGATTAAGCGCGGGCGTGTCGTAAACGATTTCCATCGCGCGGCCACCCAAGACATAAGAGGGGCGGATCACGACGGGATAGCCGATTTTTTCGGCGACCTCGACAGCTTCGCTTTGTGTGCGGGCAAGGCCATTGGCGGGCTGTTTAAGATGAAGCTCATGCAAAAGCAGCTGGAAGCGCTCGCGGTCTTCGGCAAGATCAATGGCGTCCGGCTGTGTGCCTAAAATGGGGATTTGCGCGTTTTGCAAGGCTTGGGCAAGCCGCAGCGGCGTTTGTCCGCCGAACTGCACGATGACGCCCAGAAGCTTGCCTTTGCTTTGTTCGAGATGGACGATTTCAAGCACGTCTTCTTCTGTCAGAGGCTCGAAATAAAGCCGGTCTGAGATGTCGTAGTCTGTCGATACGGTTTCGGGATTGCAGTTAATCATGATGGCTTCATAGCCGGATTCATGCAAAGCCTGCACCGCGTGGACACAGCAATAATCAAACTCGATCCCCTGCCCTATGCGGTTGGGGCCGCCGCCAAGGATGATGACTTTGTTTTTGTCGGAGGGGTTGGCTTCGTTGGCGTGTGGCGTTGATTCAGGTTCGTAGCAGGCATATAAATAGGGTGTAGTTGAAGCAAACGCTCCGGCGCAGGTATCTACACGTTTGAACACCGGACGGATGTTGAGGGCGTGGCGTTGGGCGGCGACCTCGGCTTCGCTTAAACATGCAAGCTTGGCAAGGCGCGCATCGCCAAAGCCCATGGCTTTGAGCTTTAAAAAGGCGGCGCGGTTGTTTTTGTCCGGCAGGCCATGCGCTTTAACCAGATTTTCTGCTTGAATAAGTTCTTCTATCTGGCGGATAAACCAAGGATCATATTTGCAGACATTGCATATATCTTCAACTCTCATCCCCTGCCGCAAAGCTTGGGCGGCGATCAAAAGACGCTCCGGCACGGCTTTGGCCAGAGCGGCGCGCAGCGAGGCTTTGTCCTGTCCTTCGATAATCACCTCATCCAGACCTGTCAGGCCAATCTCAAGACTGCGCAGCGCTTTTTGCAAAGACTCCTGAAAGGTGCGGCCTATGGCCATCACTTCGCCGACTGATTTCATGGCTGTTGTTAAAACAGGCTCGGTACCCGGGAACTTTTCAAACGCAAAGCGCGGGATTTTGGTGACGACATAGTCAATGGCCGGATCAAAACCTGCTGCTCTGCCTGTTATATCATTGACAAGTTCGTCCAGCGTGTAGCCTACCGCCAGACGCGCCGTGATTTTTGCAATCGGAAATCCTGTCGCCTTGCTTGCGAGCGCTGAGGAGCGGCTGACGCGCGGATTCATCTCGATCACCACAAGGCGTCCGTCCTGCGGGTTAACCGCAAACTGGACGTTCGCGCCGCCCGTATCCATGCCGATCTCGCGCACAATGGCGATCGAGGCTTCGCGCAGACGCTTATATTCCCTGTCCGTCAGAGTCATGGCGGGCGCTACCGTGATGCTGTCACCCGTGTGGATTCCCATGGGATCTACATTTTCAATCGAGCAGACGATGATGCAATGATCCTTGCTGTCCCGCACGATTTCTATTTCATATTCTTTCCAGCCTAAAACTGACTCTTCAATCAGGACTTCGTGCGTGGGGCTTGCAAGAAGGCCGCCGGCGACAATCTCCTGAAACTCGGTTTTGTTATAGGCAACGCCGCCGCCTGTGCCGGCAAGGGTAAAGCTTGGGCGGATAATGGCGGGAAGTCCGACTTCTTTCAGCGCTTCTTGCGCTTCTTCAAGCGTGCGAATAATCATGCTGCGCGGGCTTTCAAGCCCTATTTTATCCATCGCCTGACGGAAAAGCTGGCGGTCTTCGGCTTTGGCGATGACATCGGCTTTGGCGCCGATGAGCGCGATGCCAAGCCTTTCAAGCGTGCCGTCTTTGGAAAGCGCCATCGCCGTGTTCAGCGCGGTCTGTCCGCCCATATTGGGCAAAAGCGCATCCGGTTTTTCTTTTTCCAAAACCTTGGTCACCATTTGCGGCGTGATCGGCTCGATATAGGTCGCATCCGCAAGCTCCGGATCTGTCATGATTGTGGCGGGGTTGGAGTTTATCAAAATCACGCGATAGCCTTCGGCCTTGAGCGCTTTGCAGGCTTGGACGCCTGAATAATCAAACTCACAGGCTTGGCCGATCACAATGGGGCCGGCGCCGATGATGCAGATGGATTTAAGGTCGGTGCGTTTAGGCATGAGCAGCCTCTTTTCTCAACGCCTCGAGATCAAAATTGCCGTCAGGCGCGTGGCAGATCACGCCCTTGATTGCGCCACCATCGCGGATATGGGCGGTCAAAGCTCTTGTATCAATGTCGCTGATGCCGATGATTTTATGTTCCTCAAGCCATGTTTGAAAATCTTTTTGCGCGCGCCATGATGAAGGCTGCGTTATAGCGGCGCGCAGGATTATGCCGCGCACGGTCGGGGCTTTGGCCTCGCCATCCTCGTCATTGGTGCCGACATTGCCGATATGGGGAAAGGTGAAGATGACAAGCTTTCCTGCATGGGTGGGATCTGTCAGAACTTCCTGATAGCCGGTCATGGCGGTGCTAAAACAGACCTCGCCGATCGCTTTGCCGGTGGCCCCTGCCCCTTGGCCACAAAAAACCGTGCCATCCGCGAGAACAAGCACGGCTTTTATAGAAGCCTTGAGGGATTCCGTTTGGGAATCAGCCCAAGGCGTGCTAGGACGAGTTCGACAAAGCTGTTTTTTCATACGCTCCGGCTTTATTTTTTGTGCGCAAAACGCCCGAACCTTAGGCGTATATCTTCTGCTTTGCAAGACCAAAATTACAGCTTTTGAAAGGAGCATTCCATGCTGCGCCAGCAACTTACCGAAAGCATGAAAGACGCCATGCGCGCCAAAGATGACAAGGCTTTAGGAACCATCCGCCTGATTTTGGCCAAGCTGAAGGAAAAGGATATTGAAGCGCGCGGCGCGGGTAAGGCTGATCCCATCTCGGACGAACAGATTTGCGCCATGATGCAAGGCATGATGAAACAGCGCCATGAATCCATTGCGCTTTACAAGCAAGGCAACCGCCCCGATCTCGTAGCGCAGGAAGAGGCCGAGATCGCTGTGATCGAACGCTTTCTCCCCGCGCAGATGGATGATGACGCGATCAAAGCGGCAGTTGAGAAAGCCATTGCGGAAGTCGGCGCCAGCAGCATTAAGGATATGGGTAAAGTGATGGGGGCGCTGAAAAGCGGTTACGCCGGACAGATGGATTTTGCCAAGGCGGGGGTGGTTGTGAAGGGGTTGTTAGGGTGACCCCCACGCAGGCTCTCCCCCGCGAGGGGGGCCTTTAGGGTTGACGTGGCAATCTCTGCAACATCGCCGAGATTGCCGCGTCAAGCCGCCTGCGGCGGCTTTCCTGCCAATGACAAGTGGGGGGAGCGATTACTTGGGGGAAAAGAGGTTTTTGATTTTTTCGGGGGTTATTTTGCCGGCTTCGAGGGCTTCGAGGATTTCGCGGACTTTCTTTTCGGGGACTCGCTTAAACGTCTTTTTGCCTATGAAGCCGCTGCGGTCGATGGTGGCGGAATCTTTCTTGATGTCCGTGAAAATCAGTATCGTGTTTTTATGGCCTGCATTGATGACATTCACCTGCTCGGCCACAGCTTCATAAATGACTCCGGTTTCCTTGCCGTTGATGTTGGCCTGAGTTTTTGTCAGAAGAATCACATCATGCTGGCCTAGCAAACTGGGCTTTTCGGAAACCCAGCCGCCCCAGACGCGGTCTGTGCCGTCGCCGCATCCCGCAAGCGTGACAAGCATAAAGCAAAACAAGGCAAGTGTGCGTTTGAACATGGCTACTGAACTCCTGTGGGTTGAGGCTGCGCGCGGAGGGTTCTTTTCGGGTTATATCTTACGGGCTGCCTTTCCCCCGTCAAGAAGTTCTTGCAGGCTGCGCCCAGAGGCGTCTTTTTATATTCCGCCCAGATGATGGCGGCCATGGCTTTTGTTTTTTCCTCATAACCGAAGTGATCAAGATCCCTAAGCTCCTGCAAAAGGCTTGCGACATTTCCGGCCAGATTGGCGTAAATCGGTTTTTCGCTTTTGCTTAGGTCAAAGTCATGGAGTTTTCCAAAGACGGTGACATTATTCCAGCAGGCCGTTTCAAGATGAACAGGATTTATGCTCGACAGCTGTTTTTGTGTCATTTTGTCAATGGTTCTTGCCAGCTTTAAAGTCTCGCTTTTTGTGCGCGCGCCAAGAAGCCTTTCGCCTAAAATCTTCATGAAGTCACGCCTTGGTGTTATTTGCGGCGTGGGTTTTTGTTTTTCCTGAGAAGGCTTATATATTTTTAGCGCCAGATCGCCATAGCACTGAATAGTGCGGCCCAGATAATCGTTAAAGTAATCATTAAAATGATCCTTGAGGCCGTTGCTTGCGGCGACATATTTTTTCCTCAGCTCTTCAATGCGGCCCAGAATCTTATGGCTGTCATGGACGCAGGTGAGCGCGTCGGTTTTATTGATCTCTGTTGCGCGGTCTTTGATATTTTCCAGACAGACGACAACTTTTTTCATCACAAGCGCATCGCGCGACCATTGTTTTTTCCAGTTTCCGTCAGGGCGGCTTTGACGTAGAACAAAATGATTCGCGGCGGCTCTGAACTCTCTGAGGACAGCCCGCATGGGCAATTTATCTAAAAGGTCATAATTTACTGGCATTTTCACCTCTTTTTGAAAGAATGTTCCAGAATCGCTGCATTATAGGCAATAAACAGAAAAGGCGATAAGAAAGAAAGTATTTTGTTAGTCTTTTATGGTTAATGGCCCTACAGGGGTGCGGGTGTTAAAATCTTTCCTTTTCGGACTTGTTTTGGGGTATAACTCCTTCCCATGACGAGCTTTCCTTCGGCTTTTCTTGACAGTTTGCGCGAGCGTCTTCACCTTTCCGAGGTGATCGGGCGGCGTATGCGGCTTGCCCGCGCCGGACGCGAGTTTAAAGGATGCTGTCCTTTTCATAAGGAAAAGACTCCCAGCTTCACTGTGAATGATGAAAAAGGATTCTTCCATTGCTTCGGCTGCGGCGCGCATGGCGATGTGATCGGCTTTACCATGCGCATGGACGGGCAGAGTTTTCCCGAGGCTGTTGAAAATCTCGCCGCGCAGGCGGGGCTTGTCGTTCCTTCCAACACGCCGGCCATGCGGGCCAAGTTTGACAAGGAAAAGCATCTTTACGATCTTCTTGAGCGCGCCACTTTGTTTTTTGAAGATCAGCTTTGGCAACCGGCGGGCAGCGCGGCGCTTGCCTATCTTCAAAAACGCGGGCTTTCGGCGGAGCGCATACGCGGTTTCCGCCTTGGGTTTGCGCCTTCGGAATCCAAGGCTCTTATACGCAGCCTTTCAAGCGAAGGCTTTACGACCGAGAGCATGGTCGAAGTCGGGCTTATCAAAAAATCCGAGCGGCAGGATGATTATTACAGCTTTTTTCGCGGGCGCGTGATTTTTCCTGTGGCGGACAAGCGTGGACGCACTGTCGCTTTCGGCGGGCGCGTTTTGGATAAAAGTGAACCGAAATATTTGAACTCCCCCGACCATCCGCTTTTTCACAAGGGGCAGCTTCTTTACGGGCTTTCGCGCGCGCGGCTTGCTTTGCAGGCGGGGCAGCCTTTGATCGTTGTGGAAGGCTATATGGATGTGATCGCTTTGGCGGATTCCGGTTTTATGGGGGCTCTTGCGCCTTTGGGTACGGCGCTGACTGAAAACCAGCTGGCGGTTCTTTGGCGCCTTTTGCCGTCTGTGGACGGGCGTGACCCTTCCCGCGATTACAGCCCTATTCTGTGTTTTGACGGCGATCAAGCGGGGCTGCGCGCCGCAACGCGCGCGGCGGAGCGTGTTTTGCCCCTTCTTAATGCCGGACAAAGCGTGCGGTTTGCCTACTTGCCTGCCGGGCAAGATCCCGACAGTCTTTTGCGCAGTCAGGGACGCGCCTCCATGCAGGCGGTTTTGGATCAGGCCAAGCCCATGATTGACGCGCTTTGGGATATGACTCTTTCCGGACGGCGGCTTGGCACGCCTGAGGAGCGCGCGGGGGCCGCCCGCGCTTTGCGCCTTAAAATCGCGCAGATTAAGGATGAAAGCGTGCGCGCCCTTTATAAAAACGAGATGGAGCGGCGTTTTTCCAGCGCTTTCGGCTGGCATGGCGGCAAAGCGCGCTCCTTCACGCCCCCTGCCCCGCCTGTGCCGCCGCTGGCGCCGCCGCAGCAGATGCGCCAGAAGATTTTGCTGGCGCTTATGGTTAATTACCCCCCTCTTTTCGAGGATTTCGGCGAGGATTTTGCCACAATCGCCTTTGCAGATCCGGCTCTGGCCACAGTGGCGCAACAGCTGGTGCAGATTTTTGCAACAGAAGGCTACGAAACTCTTGACGTGGAGGCCCTTTATCGCCAATTCTCCGCAGGGGATCATGCGCATGGCGTGACAGAAAAGCTGGATCAGATCTTTTCCGAATCCACTTATCTTCATGCTGGTTTTGCGCGGCCCTCGCGTTCGATCGAGCAAGCACGGTGGGGTTGGAAATCCATCTGGAACACATACTTACAAGAACAGCTTCATGCTGATTTGAAAGCCGCAACCCGCCTTTGGCACGATGATCCCTCGGATGCCAATATGACGAGGTTGATGGCTCTTCGTCAGCAGCTTGAATCTTTGTCGCGCGAATCACAGGCGGCTGCCGTTGATGGCGATCAGCAGGAATCCGCTCCGGCGGGCGGCTGAAAGGTTTTATAAACGAGAGACAATCATGGCCAAGAAAACATCCAAGGCACCCGTTAGAGCGAAAAAGCCCGCTCCTAAAAGCGCGGCGGCAAAAACAAAAATTGCCGCAAAAACTTTAAGCAAGCCCGCAGCGCTGAAACCTCTTGCGCGTCTCAAGGCGCTTGCGATGAAAGCCAAGCTTGCCAAGCCTCCGGCCAAAAAACCTGCGCTTGAAAAGAAAAGCAAGCCCAAAGCGCCCGTTAAAGCGCCTGTCAAGGAAACCAAGCCGCTTAAAGTGGTCAAGGAAAAGCCTCTTAAAACCAAAGCGCCCAAACCTGAGGAAAAAAAGAGCGCCAAGCCGGACGCTAAAGAAGCGGCGCGGCCCGCGCCGTCCAAAGATTCCGATGAGGTTTTGCAAGAAGATTCCGCCGTTGAATCTCCCGTCATCGAAACCGGCCCCGATGCCGTCAAGCGCATGATCGCGCGCGGCAAGGAGCGCGGCTATGTCACGGTTGATGAAATCAACGCCGTTTTGCCGCAGGATAAAATCAATTCGGACGTTATTGAAGATACGATGGCGTTGCTGTCCGACATGGGAATCAATGTCGTTGACAGCGAAGATGACGAACCGCCCCCTTCGAATGAGGAACAAGAACCGCTTGAGGGCGAGGAAGAGGTCAAAGGTAATGTCAGCGCCGAGGCCGGTCGCACGGATGATCCTGTGCGCCTTTATTTGCGCGAAATGGGCACGGTTGAGCTTTTAAGCCGCGAGGGCGAAATCGCCATCGCCAAGCGCATCGAAGCCGGCCGCGAGATGATGATTAGCAGCATTTGTGAATCGCCTTTGACCATTTATGCCCTGCTCGGCTGGCATGATGCTTTGGTTGAAGGCAAGATGCTGCTGCGCGATGTGATTGATCTTGAGGCCACCTATGGCGGCGCGATTGATGGTCAGGAAGATCTTCTTGCCGCGCAGGCAAGTCCGGAAGAAACTGAAGAATCCTCGATGCTCGAGGGTGAAGAGGATGAGGAAGAGTCCGATTATGATCTCGATCATGATGAGGAAAATCTTTCTCTTTCCATGCTTGAGGAAAAACTGCGTCCCCAAGTGATGGAGGTGTTTGACAAGATTTCATCCACCTATAACAAACTCTCACGCCTTCAGACGCAGCGTCATGCCGCACTTGCGCGTGGCGAGGAGATGTCGGCACAGTCCAACAAAAAATACGACGCCATCAAGGCCGAGCTTGTTGCGCTGGTGCGCACGGTGCGACTGAACAACCATCGTCTTGAGCAGCTTGTCCAGCAGCTTTACACGCTGAACCGGCGTTTGCTCGGCATTGAGGGGCGCATTTTGCGCCTTGCCATGGATTGCGGTGTCAAACGCGAGGATTTTCTTGCGCGCTATGCGCATCACGAGCTGGATTCAAACTGGCTGGCATCCGTTTTTAATCCCAAAAAGCAGGATGCGCCCAAGAAAAAGAAAAGCGGCGGAAAGAAAGACGGCACGGACACCGGCGCCATGTCCATGCAGGAGGATGAACCCGTCAAAACCGCGCCCGCCAATGTCAAGGCATGGACTAAGTTTGTTGAGCGTCACGAGGGTGAGGTTGAACGGTTGCGCGGGGAAATCTCGGCTATCTGTGATGAGGCGGGCTTGCCGCTCGAAAGCTTCAAACGCATTGTTACGACCGTTCAAAAGGGCGAACGTGAATCAAGCCGCGCCAAGAAGGAAATGGTTGAGGCGAACCTGCGTCTTGTGATCTCGATCGCCAAAAAATATACCAATCGCGGTTTGCAGTTCCTTGATCTTATTCAAGAGGGCAATATCGGCCTGATGAAAGCCGTTGAAAAGTTCGAATATCGGCGCGGCTACAAGTTTTCAACTTATGCCACTTGGTGGATCAGGCAGGCGATCACGCGCTCCATCGCTGACCAAGCGCGGACGATCCGCATTCCTGTTCACATGATTGAAACCATCAACAAGCTTGTGCGCACAAGCCGCCAGATGCTTCATGAAATCGGACGCGAGCCCACGCCTGAGGAGCTTGCCGAAAAACTTCATATGCCGCTCGAAAAAGTGCGCAAGGTTCTTAAAATCGCCAAGGAGCCTATCAGTCTTGAAACGCCCATCGGTGACGAGGAAGACTCGCATCTTGGCGATTTTATCGAGGATAAGAACGCGGTGCAGCCTTTGGATTCGGCGATTTTGGGCAATCTGCGCGAAACCACCACGCGCGTTTTAGCCACCCTCACCGCGCGCGAGGAGCGTGTTTTGCGCATGCGCTTTGGCATCGGTATGAACACAGACCACACGCTTGAGGAAGTCGGCCAGCAATTCAACGTCACGCGCGAACGCATCCGCCAGATCGAAGCCAAGGCATTGCGCAAACTCAAGCACCCTTCCCGCTCGCGCAAGCTAAGGAGCTTTTTGGATACGTAAGAGGGGCGTTATAATGGCGAAAGTCGATGATGCGAAGCGTGAATATTTGGTTAGGACATTTTCTCGCACGAAGCGGAAAGACTATGAGAATTATATTCTGAACGCGATTTGGCACAAACTTGATCGAAGCGATATTCAGCCTGTCACACAGCAATTCATAAAAAGATCAGATGGAAAATACGCCCTTGTGGATTTATATTTTCCGCAGCTTGGCATCGGTGTTGAATGTGATGAGTTTCATCACACTAAAAACGCGGAGAAAGATTTAGACCGCACGCTTACGATGGAAGAAATGCTTTCGGTTTATGATGAAACCAAGGATTTTAAACTTTACAGAATAGAAGCTTATAAGGGTATAGAACATATCGAGAAGAAAATTAATGATGTCGTAAAGGCCATCAAAAATAAAATCCAGCGAAAAAATCCGCCTGCTTGGAACTTCGATGAAGATCCTTATAAGGTCGCTCTAAAAAAAGGGTGTATCCATATTAAGGACAGGCTTGCATTTGGAAAAATTGTGGACATATGTCGCTGTTTTGGAAGAAATCCCAAGCGCATGCAACAAGCTTATTTTTATATCGGGCAAGGATGCCAGTTATGGTGTCCGAAACTCGCGGTTGCTGATGCTGATGGGAAACCTCGATCTGTGGCAAGAGGATGGGTCAATACATTGTCAGAAGATTGGGAGAATATCTTTGAAAAAAATGACGATCCGGAAAAGATGCTCAGCCTCGATAAAACAAGTAGAATGCGGCCGCGCATTACTTTTGCTAAAAGCACGGATATATTAGGGCGCAAAGCATACAGGTTTATTGGTGTTTATAAGCTTGATCCCAAAGCTTCAAAAAGAAAGCGCGTTTATAAGAGGATAGCACAATCTATTGACCTCACCCTCTGGAAGGGCTGAAGGCGGCGGGCTCCCTCCCCTCCCAACCCTCCCCCGCGAGGGGGGGAGGGCTTAAAAAAACATGTCATTGCGAGGAAGGCCGTAAGGGCTGACGTGACAATCTCGGCGATATCGGGAACGAGATTGCCGCGTCAAGCCGCCTGCGGCGGCTTTCCTCGCAATGACAAGGTGGGGGGGGTTGCATGTTCTCGTAAACGGGGTAAGATTGTTTACGGGCGTGTGTTAACGGCAAGGGGGAGTGGATGCGGCGTTGGTTGCTTTTTATAGGCGCGCTCCTTGTCCTGATTTTTTCGCCTGCGGAGGCTCAGGCGCAGAATTATATGAATGCCGAGGTTTTGCAGCCGCTTAATTTTGGTACCTTTATCTATACGGGAACTGGCGCTTCGGCTACGGTGACGATTTCTACCACGGGGCAATCCAATTCGTCCGTACAGCCCTTTGTTGTCGGTTCTTGCGGGATCATACTCGTCACAACAAACGTCACCAACGGGCAGATACAATATACGCTTGCCAACACTTCGGTTACGCTGCAGGGGTCGAACGGCGGAACCCTTAACATCACAAATATTGCTTTATTTAACGCCAAAGAGACCCCGAACCCCGTGGGGGGTATCGCGCAGCTTGAAAACTCTATCGGCGGGACGGCAACTATTACTTCCGGACTCCTTCCGGGGACATATAGCGGCTTTGTCGGGCTGAATATCAAACGCGGCAATTTGACGGCTTCGCTCAATATTCCCATCAGCCTTATCATTCTGCCGCGTCTGAGTGCGGAAGAGCTTTCCCCCTTGGATTTCGGAAGAATGCAGCTTGTGGCCGGTATGGGGGGGCGTGTCAGGATCAATCCTGCTACGGGCTTGCGCACCCTTGTCGATGGCTCGGTCAATCTGGACAATGGCACATCCGGTCAGGGGCAATTCAGGGTTACGGGTATTGCCAATTCGGCTATAACTATATCTCTTCCCGCTACCGTAACGATTTATCATTCTGATGGCGGCGCTACCATGATGGCGGAAAATCTGACCAGATACCCTTCCACCTCTAATCCCGTTATTGCTTCCAACGGCTATCTGGACATCAATGTGGGGGGTGATCTTGTCGTTAGCGCAAACCAGCCCGCAGGGCATTATCTGGGGCATTATGTGATCGCGGTAAATTATTAGCGGGCGATTTATTATATACAAGAGTATTAATATTCTCTTAACCAAACAAAATATAAAAGTTTCGCATACTTAGCGATGTATTAACCTTTCTCCCTTAATCTGTCGGGGTGTTCAGTGATTCGCAATTCACTTTGTGGTTGTGTGCACTGATAAGACCCCCTTCTAGAAAGGAATACAACATGTCTAATATGAGCAAAATACTGGGATTAGCTGCTGTGTCAGCTTTTGCCCTGTCAGCTTCTTCGACAGCTCTGCGCGCTGAAATCGTAGATGATGCCGTTGTCAAAGCTGAGATCGTGGCTACGCTGACATTGACCGAAGAAACCCAAATGGACTTTGGTAAAATTACAACAGATGTCGCTGCCGGAACAATCATCATGAGTCCTGCCGGCGTTATTACCGGTACGGCGGTTGCACGCCACTATGCTGGTACACAGGTACCTGGTGAGTTCAAAGTTGTCGGAACGAACCTTGCGTCTATTGTCATAACACTGCCGTCTTCGGCTGTCACCCTGCAAGGCCCCACAGAAACCATGACGGCCACGGCCTTTAACCATGATGCAGGCGCTACACCGGCACTTAGTGGTATAGGTGAAGCCACATTTAAGGTCGGCGCTCAGCTGAACATCAACAACAGTCAGGAAGTGGGGGCCTATAGCGGCACCTACACTGTGGCTGTTGTCTATGGTACCTAATATCTGTAACTAAGCCTACGGCTTTGATCTTGATGCCACTGCGCGGAAGGCGACTTCCGCGCAGTGTTTATTTCTGCTTCGGTCGGCAAGGGGATGATGAGGGTGACTTCAAGCTCCTCGGTACCCCCCTCTTCTTTTTCCACGGTTACGGGGACGATGATGGTTGTTTTAAGTTTTTTACGCAGGTCTATGATGGGCACTTCTTTCAGCGCGGCTACGTTTTCAGCTGTCAGCACAATATTGCTTTCCACTTCCGGCTCATCCTGCGGCTCTTCCATGGCGGTCAGGACAGTTTCATCTTTGGGCGGCGTGTCGGTTTCCTCGGGGTTAAAATAAGGGGTGGCAACAGCGGCGGATTTTAGTTCGTCCTGCGGCTCTTCTGCGGAGGCTATGGCAATATTCTCTTCGCTGTCCTCGCCCTCCTCGGGGTTAAGATAAGAGCGGAAGGCAAACTTGGATGGGATCTCAATCGAGGGGTTCACGCTGTGGACGAAATCATCGAGGACGATATTTTCTACCGTTTTTACTTCCTGCATCCCTCTGGTAATTTTCAGGTCATAGGTGCCGAAATCAAGCGAGTCCAAAATAAATAATCCATCCGCGTCTGTATGGGTTTCCAAGATTGTGTCGCCATCCTTATTCTGGGCCTTGACCGTGTAGCCCATAAGGCGGGGTTTTTCTATATTTTGGGTAAGCTGTCCTTCAATAGCGCCTTTATGAACAAAGGGGATACGCACTTCCGTCACGACACCCGGGCGAAGCACCAGTTTTTGTTCATCCAAAACAGGCTGCAGCACGACATCGCCGACTGTTTCCTTATCTATGGTGACGATGGATTTCTGGTAAGGCTCTATGTCCGTGATAATCGCTTCGCCACGTTCGTCCGTCACGGCTTTTGTGTGCGCGCCATTGACCATAACCATAACGTCAGGGATGGGATTGCCGTGTTCATCTTCGACAAAGGCTGAGATGGTTGCGCGCTCGCTCAGCATATTCGTGGCGTCAGCGAAGAGGCCTTTTTCGGTGTGGCCGAAGCCTATATTATAGCCCAAAACAACCGAAATATTCCTGTTCGTGTCTGCGGCAGCTTGCAGCGTCAGACCGCCGAACGGGAAAATCCTAGCGCCGCTGACGGAAAAGCGATTCACGTCGCGCTGGTTTTTCACAAAATCCCAGTCCCATGTGGCCGTAAAATAGGTGTGCCTGTCCCAGCGATAGTCTGCTCTTAGCCCTATATTGTTCAGCTCTGACTCCGGCAAAGTGCGGTATCTGATTTTTCCGCGCGTGCCGAGCCGGCCGAACTGGGTTTGAAACAGGACGGAAACGTCGTTGGTTTCGTTCCACAGCAGGCGTTCATAGCGGTTTTCAAGCGTGAAGTGGTAGTTCTGCCAGACGGTCGAAGAAAGTCTTGCTGTTACAGAATCCGTGCTGTCCCCTGATTCCAGCTTTCCATGCTGATAGCTGACATAATAAGGCATGTTGACCCAAGGGAGATTGCTGGAAAATCGGCCTTCAAAAAAAGACGTCAAATATTCGCCGCGATAGGATGAAGGCGCGCGCAGATCATTATACATGACATAGCGGGCAAAAAGATCGCCTATACGGACATCGCCCTGCGCTTCGAAATTATGGCCGGTTTTGCCGGATTCCAGATCATAGAGAAAATTATACTGAAGCGACGCGCCGGAGAAAACGAACTGGGAGCCTACTGTCGCAAATTGTCTGTTCACACGATTATTTTCCGCATCAGGCGTGGATTCATAGCCGAAAATAGCGGAAATATTATCCGTAATGCCGTAATAGCCTGTTGCGTTAAAGACGGGGATGTTCGTGTTTGAAACCAAGGGTTCATTATCTTCAATCAAATAACGATCTTGCTGGTAGAGATTGGTCTGGTAGCCGAACTCGCCGGTTTTTACAGGGGATGTGCCGGCGTAATACTGGCGGTCTTCCGTATAGGTCTCGCCATAGGGGCCGTAGAAAACGAGGCTGAACGTGTTTTGACCGAAGGAAACGGGCACGCTCAAAAACTCATACCTGCCTGTTGTTGACGTCTGGCGGAAGCCGATAAGTGCGCCGTGATCGTAAAGCTCAACCTCCCAGCCGGTGGCAAGGGGGCCTGTAATATCGATGGTTTTGTCCGCCGCCATGACAAGGTCTTTGAACGAACTTGCGTAAAAGCCTCGGCCGCTGCCGGTTTGCGTAAAAAAGGTCGTTCCAAATCCGCGAATGTCGCCGATGGCAAACTGCGTCAGATTAAGAGGGTTTTTCGGCTCCTCCAAAAATGTGCGGCCCATGGTCAGCCTCATGCGGGGCGCGGCGTCATTAATCATCGTGTTGCCGAACACATAAAGCTGGGTGTCCAGCGCCGCCGCAAGCATGCCGACATTCACAGCATAACTGTCAAAGTTGCTTGTCGTTTCATTCGAACGGCCTATATTCGTTTTGCCGAAACCTTTGGCATAGCGCAAATCCACAACGGGCTTTGTGAACCAGCGGTTGTCAAACTCATAATCCCTAAATGAATCTTTTTGGCGATCTACGGTTCCTTTCCTCTGCCGTTTTTCCTTTTCAAGGCGGATGGTGGGGGGCAGTTTTTCTTCCGCTTCGACAAACAAAACCAGATCTATGGAATTAACGGTGATTTTGATGGGAAGAAGCTGCGCATAAAACTCCGGCGTGAAATAAACATGGCCGTCCTGTTCGATGACGTCTTTGCGGGTAAAGCTAAAGCTTTTGCCGTCCGCCGCAAGGGCCGTCATTTTTTTGAAATCAATTTCAAACTTCCGCTGTTCCGATAGAAAATAGCCTTGGAGCTTTTCTTTTTCCTCAAGCTTAAAGCCTACAAGCTGGGAAAGCTGCAGGATGGGAATGAAAATCCTGTCATGTTCCGACCACGCATAGAGATACTCTTCCATCCTGTGCTTTTGGATTGAAGGTTCAAGGATTAAGTATTCTCCTTCAGGCCCCGCTTCGGACTCTTTTTCCGTTGCTCTGGCATAATTCACCGCCAGAAGCAGTCCCAGAAACAGAAAAATACCGAAGTTTCGGTAAAGCCATTTAGAAAACCGCTTTCTCCTCAGTAATTGTTTCTCCTGTGCGACCATCTTTGAAGACGACTTTTAAAGCCCGGCCTTTCAGCTCGCTTTCCGGTTTTTTAAGCTGGATGACAACCCGCCGTGTTTTCGTTGTCAGAAGAACACGGAGGTTTTTTATCTCGCCCACGACATTGCGGCCGTCCATAATCTGAATGCTGCCATAGGAAGAGCGCGTTCCTTTCCGCTCAAGCGTCACCGCAATAAGGGCGTTGTTGTCTTTTGTTGAGGTACCGGCACTTTCAACGCCGGCTATGGCTGTGGCCGCAGTCACCTGCCCCTTGACAAGAAGCACGGGTATGGCGGCGGCGTAGAGTGCTTTGATATTGACGCCGAATTCCTGATCGGAGGCTTCTGTCTGCTCTATCGGCGTTGGCGGCGTGATTTCCCGCACCATCAAATAAGAGACATATTCGCCGTCCGGCGCGCTCGGCATCGGTTTGCGGCCAACATTGACGGTCTGCATAATGCCCGGGCCAATAGAAAACTGGCGCGGCGAAACCGTCAGATATGTATCGGCAAAGGGCGCGGCGGGATCTTCCTGGTCCTTCGTAAGCTCCACCAGCGAGCCGTCGGGGTTTTGCCGGTAATTGATAAAATGGGCGCGGTAGGTTTGTTTTGTATCAGTCGTGTTCGTCAGCCTGACGCTTACGACACGTTTGTTGGACGCCGCGTCAAAATCAATAAAAAACGGGGTGATGGCTATATTGGCAAAAACCGGAGCTGTGGCCATGATTGAAAAACACAGCAAAAAACCAAGAAATATTTTGATACGCATAGAAAGCTCGCTCGCGCTGGCAAGGGGTTAAGAATCAGATTTTGCTTATTTTTGTCTGATTCTATGCGCGTGGCAACATATATGTGTATGTCGTATCGGGGGTAGAATGATTATCCCTTGCGTCCTCGCAAGGCCTGATCGAAAAGGTCGGCTGTAACGACGGGCATGGTGCCGGGCCCCGCATTCTCCGCCAAGGTGCGGCGCAGGGCCATCATGCCGACGCGGTTGCACAGGCCCGAAATCTCGGCGCCTGACATGCCTTGCGTGTTTTGCGCTAGCCTGTCGAAATCAACATCCGCTTCCAAAAGAAGTTTACGCGCATGGATGTTTAAAATCTTTTTGCGCGCGCTTTTGTCCGGCATCGGAAGAGTCAAGGCATAGTCAAACCGCCCGGGACGCAGAATCTCGGGCGTTAAACGATCAGGCCTGTTGGTGGCCGCAATCACCACAACGCCTGTCAAAGCGCTGAGCGCGTCAAGCTCGGCAATCAGCTGTGTGGCAACGGGTTGTTCCGGCGGCTCCACCAGCTCGGGCGTAAACAGGACTTCAAAAAGCGCATCCATATCATCCAGAAAAATAATGCAAGGCGGTTTGCGCCGCGCCAGAGCGAAGGCTTTTTGAAGATAACAAGCGCCAGACCGCCCATGCTGCGCGTGTAAAAGCGGGCAGGATATTTCAATAAAGTTTGCGGCCATGCGGCTTGCAAGCGCGCGCGCCAGCGTGGTTTTGCCCGTCCCTACGCCGCCCGACATCAAGACCGAGCGCGGCGGTTTGACTCCGGCGGCCATAAACTTGTCGTTCTGGAAAAGCGACCAGTTCAAGGTTTCGAGCATTAAATGCTTGATATCCTCAAGCCCCGCTACATCGTTCCAGTTTACGTCAGGAACGTCACACATGATAGCGGGCGATGAAGGCACCGGACAGGAGCGCATGGCTTCCCGCAAATCCAAAGCCGTTACCCGTGGGCCGAACGACAAATCCGCCGCGCTGCGCACCAGTTTGGTCAGATCCCGCGCGCTTGCCCCGGGCATAAGGGCTGCAATCAGGGAAAGATCGACGTCTTTGGCAAGCTCAATCTTACGCGCGGCGATGTTGAGAACCTCCAGCCGCTCCCACCGCGTTAAATTATCGATGGGCAGGATAAAGTCGAAAAGCTCCGGCGCGATATGGTCATCTTGCGCAAGCTCCTCGAAAGAGTCCGATGTAATGCCGAAAACCATCACATTCGGATAAGACCATACCTCTTCAAGCAAATTATTCACCTGCAGGCGGGCGCGCAGCATGCCCGCGCTCACATCCTGCCGCGCGGAAAGCGCTTGCATGTGATCCAAAACCAAAAGGGTCGGGCCCAGACGGCTCAGATCCACCAAAAGCGTGCTGAGTTTTGACTCCTTCCCCTCCTGCGCGTGCTCAAGGATCTGCAAGCAGTCGATGACATGATGCTGAACTTCAAAATCCTGCGCCAAGCGCGCGGTCAGCCTTGCTTTTCCAAGGCCCGAGGGGCCGCAAAGCAAAATCCGGCGCCTTATATGAGGGTCTTTTTTCTTGAGGCCCTTTTCAACCAGCATGGCGCAGGTCTTATACGCATCCCGCATCCCGCCGAGGAGGAGGGTTTCGCTCAGATTAAGGCCTGTTTCGACGACAAAGCTTGTGCTCCGCGTGATTTGCACGGGGCCCTGCGGCTGAACCGCTTTCACCTTGGCTAAAAGAGGAAAACGGCCCAGCGCGGGAATGCGTATGGAATCATCGCTATCCACAACGCGGCCATGGCAGAAAGAGGCCAGCGCCTTGATACGCGCCAGAATGTGAATCCGGTCAATATCATCAAGCGCGGCAAGTGTGATGCGCTCGGCATAAGGCGGTGCGACATGCTCATGATAAAGCTGAAGGCTCTGGCCGCTTTGCAGGCCGAGATTATGGGCCGTAAGCAGGCTGACTTTTGCGATTCGCTGGTTGTGGTCGCCGACCAGAGCCGGACGGATTTTCAAATAGGCCGAGCGCGCGCCGTCCACTCTTATAATATCCCCTTCCACAACGGTTAAAGCACGCTGATCGGCGTTATCAAGATGCACAACGCCGTCTTCAATTTCCGGCGATTCGATCAATGTAAGCGACAGAGGGGCGGCAGACATAAGGCGGGAACCTCTTTAAGGCGGGGATTTCATTTTAGAGCATAATTTGGGCGGGTTGCAAGGGGGGGATTCCCTTCTTCCCCCTCCACGCGGGCCCTCCCCTGCGAGGGGGGAGGGCTTAGAGGGCCCTCTTGTCATTGCGAGGCGGCCGCAAGGCCCAACGAAGCAATCTCGGCGATGTCTGCAGAGATTGCCGCGTCAAGCCGCCTGTGGCGGCTTTCCTCGCAATGACAGTTAGGGGGGATATGGCTTTTAGATAAATCTGGTTCGTTCCTGACGTAGGGTTTGGGTGGATGTTGCGTAGGCGGATTTAATCAAAGGCAGCAAGGTGGCTACGGTGCGTTTGTTTTTGCGGGTGGCGGCGATTTCAAGACTCTCCATCAATCGGGAGAGCTTGATAAGGCCGCAGCTTGCGCTTGAGCTTTTAAGCGCATGCGCCGCCTGCCGCATGGCGTCCATATCATGATCGGATTCAAACGCCGCCAGGCGCGCGGGCGTATCGTCAAGAAAGCTTTGCGTGACTTCCTGCACAGCACTACCGCCCAGCTCGTCACGCATGCGCTGCAGGATTTGAGGATCTAAAAGCGGGATCTCGCTATCTTCTTCGGCTGTGATCTGCAAAGGCCGGTCTTTGATCGTGACGGCAAGCCAACGTTCAAGCGCTGCGACAAGCTTGTCATAGGCCAGAGGTTTTTCAAGATAATCATTCATGCCCACGGCAAGGCAGCGCTGGCGATCGCCTTCCATGGCGTGGGCCGTCAACGCGATGATGGTTGTGTCTTTGTTGGGGCCTTTTGAGGCGCGGATGCGGCTTGCCGCCATCAGCCCGTCCATCACCGGCATGGAGACATCCATCAGAATAACGTCATAAGCCGTGCTTTGGGTCATCTCAAGCGCTTGCTCGCCGTCTTGTGCTTCGTCCGGACTAAAGCCGGCTTTTTCAAGATAGCGCCTTACCACAAGGCGGTTTGTATCATTATCTTCCACAAGCAAAATCCGCGCGGCGGACAGATCAAGCTTGTGGCTCTGGCTTTTTGTTTCCTGAAGAGGTTGGGCAACCTCCCCTTCCCGCATGGGAAGTGTAAACCAGAAAAGGCTTCCTCGCCCAAGGCGGCTTTCAACGCCGATCTCGCCTTCCATCAGCGTGACGAGCTTGCGCGAAATCGCAAGCCCCAGACCGGTGCCGGTGAATCTTCGGGTGAAAGAGCGCTCAACCTGACTGAACTCTAAAAACAATCGGGACTGGTCGGATTCGCTGATTCCGATGCCTGTGTCTTCAATCTCAAAGCGGATTTTTGGGGAACCTGCCGGCGCGGCGCGGATCGTAATTGCGCCCTTTTCCGTAAACTTGATGGCATTGGATAAAAGATTGAGGAAAATCTGCCTCAACCGCGCGGCATCGCCGCAGACTCCGTCCGGCAAGGATAGGGCTTGTTCCAAGGTAAGGTCGAGATGCTTTTGCCCCACCAGAGTCTGTCCCAGAGCGGCGACCTCGCCAAGCAGGCTGTGCAGGGAAAAGGGTTCATTGATGATCTCTACCTTGCCGGCTTCCATTTTGGCGAAGTCCAGAATGTCGTTGATAATGCCGCGCAGGACATCGCTTGATCTGGTTGCGATCTCGAGAAGATGGCGTTGTTCCTGATCGAGTTTCGTATCTTTTAAAAGATAAAGAATGCCCAGAATCCCATTGATAGGCGTGCGGATTTCATGGCTCATCATCGCAAGGAAATTGGTTTTGACCGCATTGGCGTGCTCGGCCTGAAACTTGGCGGCCATCAGATCTTCCTGCGCCTGATGCTGCACCGAAATGTCGTAAAACAGGCTTACAAAATAGGTGAGCTTGTTTTCATTATCATGCATGGGTGTTAAAAACCACTCGGCCCAGAAGGGGCTGCCGTTTTTGCGGTAGAGGAGAATCTCCTGCGTTAAGGCCTTGCCTTCCTGCAGGGCTTTGTGAAAGGCGCGGATGGCGCTTTGATCTGTTTGCGCGCCGAACAGAAAGCCGGTGCTGTTTTTGTGGATGTCTTCCAAACTATAGCCTGTCAGATTTGTGAAGGCATCGTTAATGAAAACAATGGGATGTTCTGATATGCTCATGTCACGGATGAGGACGCCTACCCGCATCGTCTGGATGGCGGCGGCGTAAAGGGCGCCTGCGCGCTCGGCCTTGAGTTCCCGCTCTGTTGTTTGTTTGTCAAGAAAAGCCATAATCAGAGATGAAAAGCTGATTTGGTACAAAAAGGCTTAAACGCGCGCCTACGGCTGCATTCTTTATTGCTATGTTCGGGGCTTGCGCGGCGGCGTCACCAAGGATTTAATGCGGTTGTTATGAATCTTCGTTTTTTGTTCTTTGTTGTTTTTCTTTCCGCGCCATGGATGGCTTGGGCGGGGTCGGAATCTCCTTTAACAACGGGGCTGCCTTTGCCGCGCTTTGCCTCACTGCAGGCGGATGAGGCCAATTTACGCACGGGGCCGGGGACGCGCTATCCTATTGAGTGGGTTTACAGGCTTGAAGGCATGCCGCTGGAAATCACCGCCGAATATGATGTCTGGCGCCGCGTGCGTGACTGGGAAGGCTCAGAAGGTTGGATTCATAAAAGCGTCCTGCGCGGGCGGCGTACCGGCATCGTGATCGGCCAGACGGATCAGCCCCTTATGGCGAATGAAGACCTTGATTCTGCGGTAGTGGCTTATCTGCAGCCCGGGGTCGTGGGGGAGATTCGCCGTTGTGCGCGTGATTCTTGTTTTCTTGTGTTTGGGCGTTTTAAAGGCTATCTACCGAAAAGCTCTTTTTGGGGCGCTTACAGGGCTGAGGTTTTTGGTTAGCGGGAGACAGCAGGATGGAAGGTTCCTTGTTCGGGCGGCGGGTGCTCCTGATTATTTCGGGCGGCATTGCGGCTTATAAATCTCTTGAGCTGGTTCGCCTTCTTCAAAAAGAGGGCGCGATCGTGCACGGCCTGCTGACGCAGGGCGGGCAAAAGTTTATCACGCCTTTAAGCGTTTCGGCCCTTACGGGCGCGCCCGTTGCTACGGATCTTTTCAGCTCTGATGATGATGAAAGGCTTTCCCATATCAACCTTTCGCGTCAAAATGATTTGATTGTTGTGGCGCCCGCTACCGCCAATTTACTTGCCAAAATGGCGCATGGTCTTGCTGATAATCTGGCAAGCGCTGTTTTGCTGGCGTCAAACGTGCCTGTTCTTGTCGCACCGGCCATGAACAGCGTGATGTGGGCCCATCCTGCGACAGAGGCCAATATTGCCACGCTGCGCGCGCGTGGAGTCCTGCAAGTCGGGCCTGCCCGTGGATTTTTGGCGTGTGGTGAGGAAGGTGAAGGGCGCATGGTTGAGCCTTTGGAGATCCTCGATGCCGTGCGTGGTTTTTTTCAAAACGCGGCGCCCTCCGATCAGACTATGACGGGCGCGCTTTCCGGCCTTCGCGCGCTTGTAACAAGCGGGCCGACGTATGAGCCTTTGGATCCTGTGCGCTTTCTCGGCAATCACTCTTCGGGCAAGCAGGGTCATGCCATTGCGGCAGCTTTGGCCGCGCAAGGGGCTGATGTGACTCTTGTTTCCGGGCCGACCTGTCTTGAAGATCCCAAGCATGTGCACACTATTCATGTTCAAACGGCGCGGCAGATGCTTGAGGCCTGCCAAAAAGCGGGGGCCGTTGATGTGGTTGTCTGTGCGGCGGCTGTGGCGGACTGGCGGCCTGTTTTGAGCGCGGATACAAAAATGAAAAAGGGGCTTTTGCCGCCTTCTGTCATGCTGACGGTCAATCCGGATATTCTTGAAACGCTTGCCACGCAGCAGATGAACCGCGCGCGGCTTGTTGTCGGCTTTGCCGCTGAAACGGATCATGTGGTTGATTACGCCAAAGCCAAGCTTCTTAAAAAAGGATGCGACTGGATTCTTGCCAATCAGGTCGGACAGGAACTAGGATTCGGCAAGGATGACAATGAAATCATTTTCCTCAAACGCCTTGCGCATGATGAGATTGCTGTTGAACCTTGGCCAAGGCTGAGTAAGCAGGATGTTGCGGAGCGGTTGGCCTTGCAGGTTGCACAGTATTTTGCGCAGGTGAAAAGGGATGCGGCTTAAAAACCGCTTGTCATCCTCGGGGCTTGCGAAGCAAGAACCCGGGGATCTGACGCCAGAGCATAGCTTTACCGTCAGATCCCCGTGCTCTTGTCCGCCATAGGCGGACAAGCCACGAGGATGACAAGATAGAGATAGAGAGGTTAAAAGAAAATGTTGAGTGTGGAGATTGTTAAACTTGCGCATGCGCAAGACCTCCCCCTTCCTGCTTATGCCAGCGATCATGCGGCGGGAATGGATTTGTGTGCGGCGGTGGAAAGCGATGTTGTGCTTCAGGCTGGGGCGCGTAAATTGATCCCGACCGGCCTTGCCATCGCGCTGCCGGAAGGGTTTGAGGCGCAGGTGAGGCCACGTTCAGGGCTTGCGCTGAAAAACGGGATTACGGTGCTGAACAGCCCGGGCACTATTGATGCCGACTATCGCGGTGAGGTTTGCGTTATTCTCGCCAATCTAAGCGATGAGGCTTTTACGGTTACGCGCGGCATGCGCATTGCGCAAATGGTTGTCGCCCCTTACACGCGCGCGACATGGCGCGAAGTTGAAAGCCTTGATGAAACCGCGCGTGGCGGCGGGGGGTTTGGATCTACGGGCGTTGCGGCTAAGAAGGCGGGTTAAGATGAGTGATGAGCGCAAAAAAATAAGAATAAGTTTTATATCCATGCCCGATGCTCTCCTAGAATATGCGCGGAAAAACCCTATTACGCAGGAAGAATTGGACGCAGCCGACGCGCGTCTTGAGGAGTGGATGAACGAGCGTTATCGTCACCGCCCAAAAACTTCTGTCGTGAAGCGGGTTTGCCGTTTTCTTGGTCTAGGCTAACCCTTCCTGCTCAAGCTCAATCACCGGGCAGTGGTTCATGATGACTTTTAGGCCGCGCGCCAAGGCCTGATCGGCGGCTTCGTGGTTGATGACGCCGAGTTGCATCCACAGGATTTTGGCCTCTTTTTCGATGGCCTGCTGCGTGACTTCAAGGGCCGCTTTGCTGTTGACGAAGAGATCAACCATGTCAATCGGGGTCTTTATTTCCAGCAGCGAGGCATAGACCGGACAGCCGAAAAGCTCCTTCCCCGCCATGCGCGGATTGACCGGAAAAACCTGATAGCCGCGCGCCATAAGATAGGCCATGACGTGATGCGCAGGGCGATCGGGATCATCGCTGGCCCCTATCAGGGCGATGGTTTTCACGCCGTGCAGGATATTTATCATTTCCTCGTGGCTGGGGTCGGTGTAGGCCATGATTTTTCTCCTTCGCGTATGGACTTTGTGGACTTTTCTTCTTATCCTGCCTTGATGAACAGTTCTTAAATCTTTAGCAGGTTTTGGTATGGCTTTGGAAAAAAATTATGATCCCTCGGCTTTTGAAGGGCCTCTTTATGAACGGTGGGAAAAATCGGGGGCTTTTGCCTGTGATCCGGATTCAAAGGCCGGGCCCTATTGTATTATGATTCCGCCGCCTAATGTGACGGGCTCGCTTCATATGGGGCATGCGCTGACTTTTACGGTGCAGGATACGCTGGTTCGTTTCAAGCGCATGCAGGGTTATGATGTGCTGTGGCAGCCCGGGACAGATCACGCCGGAATCGCCACGCAGATGGTGGTGGAGCGCCAGCTGGCGCAAGAGGGGCTTGATCGCCGCAGTATGGGGCGCAAGGCTTTTCTTGAACGCGTCTGGGCGTGGAAAGAGGAGTCCGGCGGCACCATCACGCGACAATTACGGCGTCTTGGCGCTTCGCTTGACTGGCCGCGCGAGCGGTTCACGATGGACCCTGCCCTGAACCGCGCCGTAAACAAGGTGTTTGTTCAGCTTTACCGCGAGAGTCTTATTTATAAAGACAAGCGCCTTGTGAACTGGGATCCCAAGCTGTTAACTGCCATTTCTGATCTTGAAGTTGAACAGCGCGAGATCAAAGGCCATTTGTGGCATTTTAAATATCCTGTTGAGGGTTCCGATGATTTTATCATCGTGGCCACCACGCGACCCGAAACCATGCTCGGCGACACGGCTGTGGCGGTGCATCCCGAGCATCCTGCGCTTAAATCCCTTATCGGCAAGAATGTGCGTCTGCCTTTGGTGGGGCGGTTGATTCCGATTGTGGGCGATGATTACGCTGATCCTGAAAAAGGCACGGGCGCGGTGAAGATTACGCCTGCGCATGACTTCAATGACTTTGAAGTGGGCAAGCGGCATGATCTTCCCAAAATCAATATTTTTGATGCGCATGCTCGCCTGAATGACGAAGTGCCGGAGGCTTTCCGCCGCATGGATCGTTTTGAAGCGCGCAAGGCCGTTGTCGCGGCGATGGAAGAGCTTGGGCTTTTGGACAAGATCGAGCCTTATGTGCATACGGTTCCCCATGGCGATCGCTCGGGCGTGCCGATTGAGCCTTGGCTTTCGGAGCAATGGTATTGCGATGCGCAAACGCTCGCCGCCCCTGCCCTGCGCGCTGTTGAAGAGGGACAAACCAATTTTGTCCCCGCGCAGTGGGCGAACACTTATTATGCTTGGATGCGCAATATTGAACCTTGGTGCATCAGCCGCCAGCTTTGGTGGGGGCATCAGATTCCCGCTTGGTATGGGCCGGACGGGCGAATCTTTGTCGCGCATGACGAAGAAGAAGCGCAGAAAGAGGCTTTGGAGGTTTACGGGAAGGAAACCGCTCTGCAGCGGGATGAGGATGTTCTGGATACATGGTTTTCTGCGGCGTTGTGGCCTTTTTCGACTTTGGGGTGGCCCGAGCAGACTCCGGAGCTTGCGCGTTATTATCCGACTTCCGTTCTGGTGACGGGCTTTGACATTATCTTTTTCTGGGTTGCGCGGATGATGATGATGGGGCTGCATTTCACCGGCAATGTGCCGTTTAAAACGGTCTATATCCACGCGCTGGTGCGGGATAAAAAAGGGCAGAAAATGTCCAAATCCAAGGGCAATATTATTGATCCTTTGGAAATTATCGACAGCTACGGCTGCGATGCCCTGCGTTTTACGTTTTGCACGATGTCAACGCCAGGAAGAAACATCAAACTTGATGTTGCGCGGGTGGAAGGCAACCGCAATTTTGCAACCAAGCTTTGGTCGGCGGCACGTTATGCGCAGATGAATGATTGCCGCTATGATCCCAAGTTTGATCCGGACAAAGTCACGCAGACGGTCAATCAATGGATCACGCGCGAAACGGCAAGCCTCGCGCGGGGGGTGAGCGCGCATCTTGAAGAATACCGATTGGATCTCGCCGCGCAGGAGGTTTATGAGTTTGTCTGGCACAGATTCTGCGACTGGTATCTTGAGTTTACAAAACCCGTTCGTGATTTAGCGGAAGTGAAAGCCTGCACGGCGTGGGTTTTGGTTCAGATCCTCAAGATTCTGCATCCTTTTATGCCTTTTATTACCGAGGCGTTGTGGGAGCCGTTTGTGGAGGGTGGTTCGCTTTTGATGAAGCAGGACTGGCCGGTTTATAAGATGAGCGCGCGGACAGAAGCCACGGAGGAGATCAACAAGGTCATCAATATCATCTCCGCCATCCGCGCCACGCGGGCAGCTTTGAATGTGCCGGCGGGGGCAAAGATTCCTCTTCTTGTGAAAGACGCTGACGCGCAGACGTTTGAGGCACATAAGGAGCTGATACAAACACTGGCGCGGCTTGACAGCATCGCGTTCACGGAAAATGTTCCGCGCGCTTCAGCCGTTGATGTGGTGGACGGCATCACGCTTATTATGCCGCTTGAAGGCGTGATTGATTTTGACAAAGAGCGTGTAAGGCTGCAAAAAGAGGCCGCCAAATGGGCCGATCTTGCGGAGAAAACGGCTGCCAAGCTTGCAAATGAAGACTTCACCGCCCGCGCGCCGCAAGAAGTTCTTGAAGAACATCAGGAGCGGCTTACGCAGGCGCGTGCGATGGAGGAAAAACTAGGCACGGCGCTTAGGGCGTTGGGGTAGGTTTTCCCCTTTTTGTCATCCTCGGGGCTCGCGAAGCAAGCAGCCGGGGATCTGACGGTGGGCGATGCTCTGGTGGCAGATCCCCGTGTCAACCGCGAAGCGGTTGCACGAGGATGACAAGAAACCATAAACTGTCATTGCGAGGAAAGCCGCCGGAGCGGAGCGAAGGGGGATTGACGTGGCAATCTCTCGGTGATGTGGGTAAGCGAGATTGCCGCGTCAGGCCTTACGGCCTTCCTCGCAATGACAAGGGGGGGGGAGGGATTACCGGCTTTCCTCGCAATGACAGTATTTTTCCTTGCCCTTCCTGCTCCTATCCCTTTATGATGGGACTTTATTTCACCAGAAAAAGGCCTTTAAACCATGACCAAAACTGCTATCACGCCTACACGCGCTGCAAACTACAATGAATGGTATCAGAAAGTCGTGCGGGCGGCTGATATGGCTGAGCTCTCTGAGGTGCGCGGGTGCATGATCCTCAAGGCTTGGGGTTATGGGATGTGGGAGTTGATGCAGCGCGACATGGACCGGCGGTTTCGGGAGACGGGGCATGAGAATTACTACTTCCCTCTTTTCATCCCGCTAAGCTATTTCGAGCGCGAGGCTTCGCATGTTGATGGGTTTGCCAAGGAGATGGCTGTTGTGACTCATCACCGCCTCGTCAAAAAAGGCGGGAAGCTCGTTCCTGACGGGGAGCTTGAGGAGCCTTTGGTTGTGCGCCCGACCTCCGAGACCATTATCGGTCAAGCCATGAGCAAGTGGATTCAGTCTTACCGCGATCTTCCTCTTTTGCTCAACCAATGGGCCAATGTGGTGCGGTGGGAGATGAGGCCTCGGTTGCTTTTGCGCACGATGGAGTTTCTCTGGCAGGAAGGCCACACGGCGCACGAGACCTTTAAAGAGGCCATGGATGAGACGCTGCAGATGCTCGATATTTACGCGACTTTTTGCGAGGATACTTTTGCTCTTCCCGTTATCAAGGGCGAAAAAATCCCATCCGAGCGGTTTCCGGGGGCGGTGAATACCTACTGCATTGAGGCCATGATGCAGGATGGGCGCGCTTTGCAGGCGGGAACTTCGCATTATCTGGGGCATGGGTTTGCCAAGGCTTTCAATATTCAATTCCAAAGCCGTCAGGGGGAGCTTGAATATGTGCATACGACATCATGGGGCGTTTCCACGCGGCTTTTAGGGGCGCTTGTGATGACTCATGCGGATGATGACGGGATGCGCACGCCGCCGCGCATTGCGCCTTGGCAGATTGTCATTCTTCCTATTTTGCGCGAGGACACAGACCAGCAGGCTGTGCTTGAATATTGTGAGATGCTGCGCGCGGATCTTTCTCTTGTCACCATGGACGGGCAGACTCTGCGCGTGAAGGTTGATCTGCATGACAGCCCTGCTGCGGACAAGCGCTGGAGCTGGATCAAAAAAGGCGCGCCGCTTATTCTTGAGATCGGCGCGCGCGAGGTTGAGGAGGAAAAAGTCTGCTATTCACGCCGCGATGACCTCAAGCAAGGCAAGATCTTTGAAGAACGCGCGGAGTTTCTGGGTCAGGCGGGGGGCATTTTGGACTCTATCCACAACAGGCTTTTTGAGGATGCTCTTGCCTTCCAGCAGTCGCGGATGGTGACCGACATCACGGATTGGGATGCGTTTGAGGCCTATTTTGCCAAGGAAGATGTGAACGGCTTTTCCTCGGGCAAGGGTTTTGTGCGGGCCAAATGGTGCGGGGATGAAGAATCTCTTATCAAGCTCGATGCTTTGGGCGTGACGGTGCGCTGTATTCCTTTCGATCAGGATGGACGTGAAGGCGTTTGCGTTTTGACTGGCCAGAAGGCCACGCAGGATGTTATCTTTGCGCGGGCTTATTAGCCCCTTTTGTCATCCTCGCGGCTTGCGAAGCAAGCGCTCGGGGATCTGACGATAGAGAGATGTTCTGGTGTCCGATCCCCGTGTCAACCGCTTCGCGGTTGCACGAGGATGACAAGAGGAGAGAGTAAAACAAAACGATGACAATTTTTTCTTCTTTTGAGCGCATGGTAGCTTTTCGCTATTTGCGCGCGCGGCGGAGTGAGGGGTTTATCTCGGTTATCAGCTGGTTTTCCCTGCTGGGCATCGGGCTTGGCGTGGCCACGCTGATTATCGTCATGGCCGTGATGAACGGCTTTCGCGCCGAGCTTTTTGCGCGAGTCCTCGGCCTGAACGGGCACATCAATGTCTATAGTCTTGATGGTTATCCTTTGGATAATTACAGGGCTTTGATGGAAAAGATTCAAAAAGTGCAGGGCGTGCTTTTGGTCTCCCCTGCCGTTGAGGGACAGGCTTTGATCTCGGCCAACGGTATAGCTTCGGGCGCTTTGGTGCGCGGGGTGGAGCCGGAGATTTTCCGCAAGCGTGAGATTATCGCCGCGAATGTTACAGCGGGCGATCTTGCGCATTTTGAAGATGACGGGATTGCTATCGGCTCGCGCATGGCGGCAAGGCTCGGGCTTAAAGTCGGAGATTCTCTGACTCTGATTTCGCCTTCAAGCAAGGCTACGGTGTTCGGGACGGCGCCGAGGATGAAGGCTTATCCTGTGGCTGTGATTTTTGATGTGGGCATGTTTGAGTATGATAATGGTTTTGTTTTCATGCCGCTTGCGGCGGCGCAAAGCTTTTTCATGACTTTTTCGGGCGTGACCTCGCTTGAGATTTATGTCGATGCGCCGCATAATTTTGATCCTATCAAGCGCCGTCTGATTGAAGCGCTGATGGATACAAATACGCGGCTTTTAGACTGGCAGCAAAGCAATGCCAGCTTTTTCACCGCGCTGCAGGTTGAAAAAAATGTTATGTTTCTGATTTTGACTCTGATTATTCTTGTGGCAGCTTTTAATATTATCTCAAGCCTGATTATGCTTGTGAAGGATAAGAGCCACGACATCGCCATTCTGCGCACGATGGGCGCCACGCGCGGGATGATTATGCGGATCTTTTTCCTGACCGGCGCGAGCATCGGCGTTCTGGGCACAAGCGTCGGGGTTCTTCTGGGCGTGGCTTTTGCGAAAAATATCGAAACCATCCGGCAGCTTATACAAAAACTCATGGGGACGGATTTGTTCTCGCCCGAAGTTTATTTCCTTTCGCGCCTTCCCGCGCGGCTGGACTCTGCTGAAGTTTTGCAGGTGACGATCATGGCTTTGACTTTGTCTTTTCTTGCCACGCTTTATCCTTCATGGCGGGCGGCGAAAATGGATCCGGTGGAGGCTTTGCGTTATGAGTAATAAAGCCATCCTTCGCCTTCACAATATACGCCGCAGTTTCACGCAAGGCGGCAAAAAGCTTGAGGTGCTGCGCGGGTGCGATCTGAGCGTTGCGCGCGGGGAAAAGCTGGCGCTGATCGGGCCGTCCGGTTCGGGGAAATCGACTTTGCTGCAAATCGCCGGACTTTTGGAGCGTCCTGATGAAGGCGATATTTTGATCGGCAATCACAAGGCAGGAAAGCTTGATGATAAAGGGCGCACTTCTTTGCGTTTGTCCCGTATCGGGTTTGTTTATCAATTCCACCATCTGCTGCCCGAATTTTCGGCGCGAGAAAATATCATGCTGCCCCAGCTTATCGCCGGAACGTCCGCGCGGGCCGCAAAGACACGCGCGGATAAGCTCTTAAATCTTATTCAACTGCGTGATCGCACGGATCATCGTCCGGCGCAGCTTTCAGGCGGTGAACAACAACGTATCGCCATTGCGCGGGCGCTGGCCAACAAGCCGATGCTTTTGATTGCGGATGAGCCGACAGGTAATCTTGATCCGCAGACAGCCGCTTATGTGTTTTCCTGCCTTCAAGATCTTGTCGCCGCGCAGGAACTTGGGCTTTTGATGGCAACGCATAATTATGATCTGGCGGCGAGGATGGATCGAACGATTCATTTGCAGGACGGGGTGTTGGTGGAGGGGTGAGATTGAGACCCCACCTAGGCCCTTCTTGTCATCCTCGGGCAACCGCAAAGCGGTTGAGCCGGGGATCTGACAGTGGAGCGATGTTCTGCCGTCAGATCCCCGGGCTCTTGCTTCGCAAGCCCCGAGGATGACAAGAGAGAGAGG